>Ga0209958_1000260_pt1 | contig 142525 bp, 123 predicted proteins | sample ThiBio_inoc_plan_FD_183942 | JGI IMG/M metagenome (GOLD analysis project Ga0209958, IMG submission 183942) | Wastewater bioreactor microbial communities from Cape Town, South Africa - Thiocy_inoc_plan (SPAdes) | ecosystem: Engineered > Bioremediation > Thiocyanate > Unclassified | place: South... | reverse complement strand
CTGGAGCTCAGCGTGTATTAAATCTACGCGTTTGCTCGATGAGCAACCGTTGGGATATTGTTAGACAACATATAGAGCCATATCAACGACAAAAAATTGCAGCATAGCGACAGTTTGTAATGCACCCGTTGTGATATCCATCGCGATATCCAATTTCTTTGCAATATTCCGTATGTGCAAATTGGTCATTGTTACTATCTGCGAAACGGTACTCTTCTTCTGCTTTGCGGTCATGCCGGAATCCAAAAACGGAAACACGTATGATTCTGGCGCGGTACTGTTGGTATACCTGTTTATGATATTCCAGCTCTCAGCAAACAGATTTATCTTGATCCTGATCTGGTTGCCTTTTCTTGTACGAGCGGTTTTTTGTCTAACGAAGGATAAGCTATTTCCTACCCTGTCAATGTCCTTCCACTTGATATTGCAGATATCTGTAATATTCATCCCATTACTCAGATATGAAAATACCCACAGATCACGGCCTCGCTCTTCATATGAGCCAGGCTCGCTCTGATAGCTGATGATCTTCATAACATCTGTCTTGGATAGAGCTTTTTTGATATTTGCACCGGCCGGAATAACATATCCTCCTTTGCCAAAAGGATACAAATCTGAGCTTACAACCTTATCTCTGATCGCATCATTAAAAACACTACGTAATTGCCGGCAATATATTCCCACTGTCGTAAGCGTTGCCGGTGTATCAACGGCAGCAGGCTCCCCCTTTTTTAATTTCTTCTTTTTTGCAGCACGGCCATACAGAAGCATCCATTGTTCATATGCCTTTAAAAAATCGGGAGTGACATACTCAAATCTTAAAATTGTAGCAGGTTTCGGTGTATTCCGTTTTGCAGGTTTAGGAATGTTCAGAAATCTGCTTCTATCAGCATCACTGAATGAAGAAATAAACCGTCTCAATGAAATCCCCGTATCTCTGTAACTCGCAGCTGAACCAAGGCGTTCTTCACTTTCCATCGCCTTTGCTTTTAAATCAAGCATGCTTATCACGTCGTCTGATTCAATCCGTTCGGGCGAAGCTTCAGTCTTCCCATAATTTTCAAATAAATTACGGAACAGATCAAAGGTGAAATTCGGGCCTAGTTGCCTGGCTATGTTACGTGCAAAAGGAACAATACCCACGGGGTCAGTCTCCCGGCTCCATAGTTTATGCCAAACATCAAGAAAATTGTCATCCCTGATTTTACCATCCGGTGATTCTTTCTCTGCATTTTTCTTTAACCGCTCCCACTCTGCCTTGCTCACTTTGATGCCTGTTGAAAACAGTTTCTGCTTTCTTTCAAAGATCACATTCAGCTTTATCTTATTATCGTCTCTTCTGGTGTCAAAAAACAAATTCACTGTAGCCTGTTTCATGATATTACAATTTTTTGATTGAACGTTCATTCAATTTTATGTGCAATACAATGTGCAATACAAATTTAAGGATTAGACGATAAACAGACAACAAGCAAAAACAAAAATATTTTATAAATATCTAATTATCAGTATATTGCATAACAATAGACAAATATACAATAAGAAGAAAAACCATATTTTTACTGACTCATAATCAGTAGGTGCTTGGTTCGATTCCAAGTGGGCCCACCTGAAATTCAAGGACTTAACTTCAAAAGTTGAGTCCTTTTTCTTTTTGTTGCAATTGTCTCGAAGGCTGACGAGCGTTTGAAACGAACTTCGGCATCTGGAAAGTTTTCACGGCCAGCTGATCAGTATCGAGATAGAGCGGAAAGAAGCTATCAGGAAAGTAGTCGGGCATAGCACCCTAAATGACAGCAGCTGGCATTAAATCCACATTTCGAAGAATATATACAAAAGGCATAAGTATATCTTTTACTGCCAATTGAAGATGCGGCTGTTTAAAAAATGGTATGTTTGAAACCTAATCTAATCTTGCAAAAATGATTTTCAAAAAATTACTCTTACCCTTCTTTTTGCTGGCTCTATGCCTTACAACATTTTCATGTATCAAAGACCATGTCATCCCACCTGATAATAGTCAAACTGAACGATTACTTTTTAGATCGTGGGAAATGGTGGCCGAAGAAAATGGAATCGACAGCTTAAAAAATGTCAAGCGTTCATTTGTGACGTTTTCCTCTGACGGTACCTGGTCTTCATCAGTGGGTAGCTATGCGCCAATTGGGTCGGGAGATGATAGATATTGGAAATGGCACCCAACCGTCCCTAATCGATTACTGTGGTGGTATCTTGGGCATGAAACAAATGAAAATAACTATATCGACTTACGAGTGGTAACGGAAGATTCCCTAAAGATCATACATTCAAATGTGTACTTTAAAGGAAAATACACTTTTGTTCCATTCAAATAACCACTGTCGTAAAATTTTACGATCATAAGCGAACAATAGGCGAATTACAATTTCGAGCAAAGCCATTACCATCAGGTGATGGCTTTCTTACTGTAGAAATGTGATTGGCTATTCTCACAAAACCCTTCAGAATGTTGCACACAGCCCGGTCTCATCATTCCTCACGCTTCTCCTGTGGATACATCCTCAGATAAGCGAATCGCCAAATCGCCCAGAGGCAAGCGGACACTATCACCCCGATAAAATACTTGGTTCGATCTCGTCCGGCCCACTTGTACAGGAAGCGAAAGTAGAAATCGCCGATTTGGTGATTACTGAATTATAGCTTACCGTCATTGCATTTTCATCCAACCAAATCAATGCGATATGATCCGTACATATATACCAACCGGGTTGCTGATTCTTGCGCTGTTTTGCCCTGCCGGGAATGCCTCCGCCCAACAAAAGGATAAGACGCAATCCTCACGCACGGGGGTGTACACGCCCGAGCAGGAGCTGGCTGGTTTCAAAGTAGCACCCGGATTTGTGGTAGAGCTGGTTGCCAGCGAGCGTGATAGTATTGTGAACCCGGTGGATCTGACATTCGACGACGCCGGTCGGCTCTGGACCCAAACGGCCAGGATGTACCCCCTCGACCCTATCGCCGATATTCAATGGAATGAGCTGCTCCGGCTGATGGACGACCGGAGCGCCCAGAATAACCATCCGAATTTCAAGCGCATCCTGGAATTATATCAGGGCAAAGAGAAAGGAACGGACAAAATTATCGTGATCTCCGACCTGTACGGCAAAACACCTGCAAGGACGCAGGTGTGGGCGGATGGCCTCACGATCCCGATGAGCATATTGCCTTACAAAAACGGCGCATATGTGGCGCAGGGCTCGGAAATGTTCTTTCTGGATGATGTTGACCACGACGGTAAAGGCGACACCCGTGTGCCGCTGCTGACGGGATTTGGCTTCACGGACACACACGCGATGGCCCACACGCTCGTACGGGCGCCGGGTGGTTGGATCCATTTCAGTCACGGCGGCCTTAATAAGGGCGAAGTAACGTCCCTGACAGGCCCTGCGAAAGCTAAGATCGATTTCAGCAAGATCGGCCGGTTTTCGTTCGATGGTAAAAAGATTGAAGTCGTCAGTTCCGGGCTGAACAACATCTGGGGTTTCCAGCTTCGGTACAACGGGCAATGGTATGGTTCGGAGGCGAACGACCTGGGGTACTCGGTAGTGCAGCTGGAACCCGGCGCAGGTTTTCCCGGCATTGGCAATGACAGGATCCGGCCCTACCAGCCATTCATGCCGCCATTGCACGAGTTCAGGGTTGGCGGGACGGGCATTTCGGGTACGGCGTTTGCTGACGATGCCTCCGGCTCGTTCCCGGATGAGTACATGGACGTTGCATTTCTTGCCAATCCCATTACCAGCTCTATCAATGCAGTAAAAATGGTACGGAACGAAGATGGTACCGTCACTTCCAGCCACCTGCCCGACCTGCTTACTTCCGAGGACGACTGGTTCCGCCCAGTGAATATGGAATTCGGGCCGGATGGTTGCCTGTATATCGCGGATTGGTATAACAAAATCGTTTCGCACAACGAGTTACCGACTACGCACCCCGACCGGGACAAAACGCATGGCCGTATCTGGCGCATCCGGCATGTGAGCCAGAAACCGAGGAGCATCCCTAATTTTTATGAGGTTAAAACAAGCGACTTGCCCCGTTACCTCATGTCAGCTTCTTTGTGGGAGAAGCGTGCGGCCTGGCACCAGATCTCCGACCGCCCGGCCTCGGAAACTTCGGCGCTTGCCCCCCAACTTATAGACATCGCCTCGAAAGAATCCAATGATCCTGCTTCCCGCATTCATGCATTATGGGCACTGGAAGGGATCCGGCATTACGATTCTGCGTTAGTTACCGCATTGCTGGCCGCAAAATCGTCGGATGTCCGCCGGGAAGCCGTGCGGTCGCTTGTTAGTTTTGGGCTAAAACCTGCAGAGATGGGCGACGCGGTGGAGAAGCTGATCGACGACGCGAATCCGGCGGTCCGCTCGCAGGTGATCCGCACGCTGGACGAAGCCGGTGCTGCCGATCCGAAATCCATGGCAATCCTCGCCAAAGCGGCCCGGGCCGAACTGCCCGGAAATCAAATGGGAGGCAGTTACGAGCGACGGTTTGAGCGTTACCTGGTCAGGAAGGCGCTGGAAAAATCACCGGACGCATTGCAGCAGTTTATCAGCTCCCCGGCTGCGCTGGAAATCCCGGCGATAAATATGCTATGGGCTGTGCAGGCATTGCCACCCGCAGAACGGGCCAAAGCATTCCTGCAATTCTGGCCGAAAGCGCATTTGGCTGCCCTGGACGAATCTACCTTCGTCGGCATGGCAGCTATGCTTTCCGATCAGGCTATCTACCAGGCAATGAAACAAATGCTGGATGACCCGGCGCAGGCCAGGGCCTATCTAGACTTTGCGGTTCAAAACCAATCGCAGGTGCAATCACCCGCATTAGCCCAACTTCTGGCTGCACCCGTAAACAACCTGCTTCAAAGTCGCGATCCGGCCGATCGGAACCTTGCGCTGGACGTCGCAGGCCGTTACCGGGTGGCCAGCGCCAGAAAATCCGCCGCCGGGCTTGTTACCGACCAGGCCAGCGACGCTACATTGAAGCTGATTCTCAAAGTACTGGAAACCGGCCCCGCCCAGGGCGAGCCGACGTTTTTGAAAATGGTGAATAATGAAAACTTCGGCTCCGATATCAGGGTGGCTGCTCTGGCGAGCCTTGTGAAAGCAAACCCTTCGAAAGCACGGCAAGCGGCGGCACAATGGCTTCCCACCCTGAACGAACAGGAGAAAAAAGACCTCGCAACGACGCTGTCGTCTTCAGTGGAAGGGTCAGGACTGCTTTTGGTACTATATGAAAAGAAATTGCTTCCGCTTTCAGCATTTAACCTTTCCGCAGCCGAACGCGTGGTCGGCGCCACGAAAAACGACGCCCGCAGCGTCGCCATCGTCACTGGTGTCAGAAAGCGGGAAGAAGCCAAACAAAGAGCATTCAAAGGCCAACTGACAAAGTATATGGCGATTGCCGAAAAGCATAGCGGCAACCCTGAGGCTGGAAAAGTGCTTTTCCAGACCTGCCTCGCCTGCCACCAGGTAGGAAGCCAGGGACAGGGGGTCGCCCCTGCCCTCGATGGCTCGGCCGACCGGGAGAACGAGGCATTGCTCACGGCTATCTTGAACCCCGACGCGGCGATTGAATCCGGATATGCGGTGTACAGGGTGACCAGGAAGGATGGCTCTCAGATGGAGGGTTACCTCGTCAACCGGGATAACCAGGGTACGACGCTCGCTTTTATGGGTGGCGGCAAGAGCTTCATCGAGGCAGGCGCCATCAAAAGCCAGGGATTCCTCGGCGGGCGGTCTTTCATGGTCAAAGGACTGATCGACAATTACAGCGACCAGCAGGTGGCGGATCTTTTGTCCTACATCAAAACATTAAAATAGCGCTGAACCCATCGGACCCATTGGAGCGCCCGGCCATGCATTTGATTCAATGCTGCCGAATCTGCTGCACAGGGTTGTTTTGCGATCGATGTTTAACGATTATTGCATATGTCAATTTCCGATAAAAGCATTTTAATACTGGGGTGTTTCGACACCAAAGGTGATGTATTCGCCTACCTCCGCGAATGCATTCTCTCCCGCGGAGAAACCGTAATGACTGCCAACACGGGCGTTTTCGGCACCACCGAGGCCTTCCCGGTCGATTTTGAAGCCAACGACATAGCGCTGGAAGCAGGCCACGATATTGCCGACTTACGCAGAAACCGTGACCGGGGCCGGGCCATCGACGTGATGGGGCGGGGCGCGGCAAGGCTGGCAGGCCGGTTGTTTGCCGAAGGGAAGATCAAAGCGGTGATCGGCGCGGGCGGCGGGGGCGGGACCTACATTGCGCTGTCGGCCATGCAGCAAATCCCGTTTGGCGTGCCCAAACTATGCCTCACCACTTTAGCGACCAAAGACCTCTCCCGGCAAATCGGCGACAAAGACATTATGCTGATCCCCTCCGTGGTGGATGTAGCGGGTACCAACCACATTCTTCAATTGCTGGTGGAACAGGCCGCAGCCGCCATATGCGCGATGGCGAATGTAAAAGCAACCGCTCAAAAGACTACCCGTAGCATCGCCATCAGCATGTTTGGAAATACCACCCCATGCGTGGATAAATGCACGGAGCTGCTACAAAAGGAAGGGTATGAGGTACTCGCGTTTCATGCGACGGGCGTAGGCGGTAAAACCATGGAGTCGCTGATCCGTGAAGGGGTCTTCGACGCGGTACTGGACATTACCACCACCGAACTTGCCGACGACCTCTGCGGAGGCATTTGCAATGCAGGTCCTGCACGACTCACCGCCGCTGCCGACATGGGAATACCACAAGTGGTCGTGCCGGGCTGTATGGATATGGTCAACTTCGCCCATCTGGATACTGTGCCTTCGCAGTTTGCGCAACGCCACCTCTACAGCTGGGCGCCCGACGTAACGCTTATGCGCACGGATGAGCGCGAAAATGCGCTTCTGGGTGAGCAGCTCGCCCGCAAGGTGAATCGTTCGCCGGCACCCGCGTCGATCGTGTTACCCCGCCGCGGAGTGTCGCAGGTCGATTCGGACGGCGGTATATTTTATGATCCGGCTGCGGATAATGCCCTGTTTGAGGCGATCCGCACCCATGCTTCAGCCCAGGTGGACGTGATCGACGCCGATTTGCACATCAATGACCCGGCGTTTGCGCAGCTGCTCGTGAGCACGCTGCTGGAGGTGATGGAAAAGGCAAAGCAACCGGTCAGCACGGAAAGAAGATAGCGGCCCATTTGGTCAATTGCCGTTCAGTACTGATTTTTGAAAAACATTCCAAAAAGAAATATTATGCCTAATCCATGGACAGGGAAAGGAAATCCCTATACCAAACAGGAAGTAAGAGACCGTCTGAAAAGCACCCTGGACCAGGGAAAAGCCATTATCGCCGCCGGCGCAGGTACAGGTATCAGTGCCAAATTCATTGAAAAAGGCGGTGCGGATCTGATCATTATATACAATTCGGGGCGCTTCCGTATGGCGGGGCATGGCTCCACGGCGGGTCTGATGGCCTATGGCGATGCCAATGCAGTGGCTATGGAAATCGGCGAGTTCGAAGTGCTGCCGGTAGTGGAAGAGGTTCCCGTGATATGCGGGGTGCATGGCTCCGACCCTCGCCGGCGCATGTGGCACCATTTACTGAGGGTAAAAGAAATGGGTTTTTCCGGTGTCAACAACTTCCCGACCCACAGCATTGTCGACGGACATTTCAGGAGGGTTTTGGAAGAAACCGGAATGGGCTTTGCCAAAGAAGTGGAGATGATCCGGCTCGCAACAATGATGGACCTTTTCTCGATCGTGTACGTAGCGACGCCTGAGGAAGCGCGTCAGATGGCAGAGGTAGGTGCCGATGCGGTGATCGCGCACGTAGGCACAACCGTCGGCGGATCGATCGGCGTGGTGGATGCGACGTGCAGCATGGACGAGGCCATCAAACGCACCCAGGAAATCGGCGACGCGGCCCGCAATGTCAACAAGGATGTGTTCGTGCTATCCCACGGCGGCCCCGTCAATACCCCCGACGATGTCCGCGAAATTCTTTCCAAAACAGATGCACACGGATTTGTGGGTGCATCCTCACTCGAACGCATGGGTGTAGAACAGTCGCTTACGGATCTTACCCGCGACTTCAAAAGCATTAACCTGAACAACAGGACTATTTAATTCGGACAAGGCCCGTAAATGCGGGCCTTGCTGCCCTACCCGCATCCCTTATACGTTAGCTATTAGCGTTTTACAAGATTCAGACACCACGCCGGACGGCCATAAAAAAGTCGTTATCCCCGCATTGTTCCTGCGCGGTATTGTTGTCGTGGCCTGGCCCGGCTAAGCCTTGCGGATTGATCCGATCCGCATGGGAGACAACTCGTATGTACAGATACCGGCAGCGATCACGGGATCAGTTCGCACCAGTTGATGGGCCTCCTCTTCCGAAGAAACTTCCATGACAGCCATTCCAAAGGGACCTTTCGGATCGAGAACCGGGCCAAACAGCAGTGACGTGCCTTCATCGGTGAGCATCGTCCAGTAGTCTATATGCTGCAACATAATCGCCCGTTCGGTTTCCGACATATCGAGATGGTAGGTTGGGCGCGGGGCAACCAGGCGGAAGAAAAAGTACATGACAGAGAAGTTAGGTTGTTTTGTCAAACCAACATAAAAAACCGCCTCTATACAAATGAGCCGCCTAACTTCGTTATTTCCCGATAGAAACTCAATGAACTCCGTTCACTAACTGTTTCTTGCCATTACGCCCTGAGGGCTGCATTTTCGTGCGTCTTTTACACTACCAAGAAATGGCCATGCTCACACTTTACACAATCGCTTCACTGGTTTTAGCATTTGTTACTCTTGTTGGCGGAAGCCAATGGATGCGTACACGCGAACACCGGAAACTGACAAAAGCATTGAAAAACGGCCGGGAACATGAGGCGCTTATCCTCGACTCCCGATCCATCAAACCCACCATATTCAACACAGAAAACATCCGGTTGAAAGTGCAGATATTGACGGACAACCCGATCGTCGTGGAGTTCGGTTATGACGCATCATACCCCGAATGGCGCGAGTTGACGACGGGAAAAGTGGTTACCGTGGCTATGGACCCCGCCGATCCGCAGAATGTGCTGGTTGTTCGCCGCTCGTCGCAGCCGGCGAAAACCTCCTCCCCACGAAACAGCCCGCTGCTGGTTTTTTAGAGAATCACCATGATATCCGGGTTGGGCCGGTCCTTTTTGTCGAGATATTCCCAGGATACAATGTCTTCTTCGGGATAAATATTCCCGGTATCTTCCGGTCCTTCATCGCCGATAGCTTCAATAAATGCTTTCGAAGCCTTCTTGTAGGTCCCTTCCCGGGGAATGCCGTTCATGTCGGTAAACAAAACCAGCGACTGGTCTTCGGGCAGCTTTCTGTCTTTCATCATGGTCGGTTTTTAAATGATAAAAGAAGACATTTATGCCTTCTTTTACCCATTTACTTCAAATTTTGTGCCTGCATTCGGGACTAATGCCCGAAAACCAGCCCGAGCGTCACTTCCAGCCTCGACAGGCTTTCGTATTCTTCCTTTTCCAGTTTTACTTTCTCTTTCTGGCCGCCGTTTTCAATATTCACCTGGGTAATGGTTCCGCTCAGCAGGGACAGGTTCAGGTAAAGTTTCGACGCATCCTTCAATCTGATCCCAAAACCCGCTTCAAGTCCAACGCCCGCCGTGCCGCCCGAGATATTGACCGGTGCCCCGGCCGTGGTCACTATGAGATCCTGCGCAAAAGCGACGCCGGGCCCGATCAGGCTGATCAGGAATGCGAAAAGCAAATTTTTCATCGGAGCACCTATTTACGTTTTTTAACCAATGTTTTCGGTCTGGCCGGTGCGGCGATCGACCAGGTCGAGCGTGGGGCGACCCACTACCACTCCCATTCCGATACCGCAGCGGATGTAATGGGTGCGGCCTTTTTTGATATCGATGGGAATTGACGCTTTCGACTCAGAAGCCTTTCGTGAAGCGGATAAAATTGGCCCAGTCATACGATGTCATATTGTGCTCGCCTTCTCGGTTATGATACCCGAAGCGGTGACCGATAACCGGCTTATCGATGCCTGGAGCGTCTTTGGGCAGCTCAGGCTTAATGCCGTACAATGCGTACACCGGTTCCGCTGCTTTCAGCGCCAGAAATGTTCCTTTGGGATCAGCCCAAAGATCTTTGGAAGCATTGGTAGCGTACACGGGACGGGGCGCGATGAGTGCAATGAGCATATGCTGGTCTACCGGCAGTGCATTTTCCTTGTCGTTGTATTTCTTGTAATTGTTGTTAAACCAATGCGGGAAGGAGGCGTTGATGCGGCTGATGCGCTCGCCATATTGCCTTCTGGCCAGCGCCGCACCCGTATTTCCGGAGCAATTGGTCACGCATGCTGCAAAACGCCGGTCCTGCGCGGCTGCCCATAATGAAGTTTTGCCGCCCCGCGAGTGTCCTACGACAATGACTTTTTTGGAATCGATATCTTTGTCGGTCTGAAAATAATCCATTACCCGGCTTGCGCCCCAGGCCCAGGCGCCGATGGCCTTCATGCCGTTGTCCTTTTTCAACTGTTCGGGGTAAAGCTTTTGCAAAACGCCCGTCGCGTAGGTATCCTTATTGTCGGGAGCGAGATCGCTCACATGAAATGCCGCTATCGCAAAGCCACTATCCACCACCATTTCTGCCGGCCAGAACTCACTTTTTTTCGCACGCGTCGGATCGGTATTTTCTTTTCCGCGATTATTGATCAGCAGAAATACCGGCACCGGTTTCTTTGCCTGCGACGGGACAAAAAGCACCAAATTGATCAGCACCGATTTCCCTTTTCTGAAAACCGTGATCCCCACCTGTTTCAGGACTGCCCTGCCATTCATTTCCGCCCCGTCATCCTCCGTCAATGCGTAGCGGATGCTATCGTATTCGGTGGGCATCTGTCCGTAGATGTGGTCTTCAAACAGTTTCAGCACTTCCGGCCTTCTCAGCTTCTCCCATTTTTCTTCACTCTTAATTGCCTTGCCCGAGGTGGTTTTCAGCACATCCGGCAAAGTATAATGCGGAACTTTCGACTCGTCGTAATTCTGGGCAAATGCGGGGCAGACGGTAATGAGCAGGATGTAGAAAAGGGCAATTCGTTTCATAAGAACTAGTTCGGTATTATTTCAAATTAAAACACTTAAGTATCCGGTATTTACCTGAAAAAGCGGTTGTTAATCGGCTGCGCATTTTTTTTTCCTGTAACCACCCAACCTGAGAGCGTGTCTGTGCAGTTTATTTTATTGACGGGTGGCCACCTGATTTACATCCATTCAATTTTAAACACGGATAGTCATGAAAACAGAAAGATGGCTGGTATTGTGCGTTGTTTCGCTACTGATCCAGCTGGTGGCCTGCGAACGGGGAAAACTGGAAGAGAACACGCCTGCGCCGGTTTCCGCACGCACCGGAGCGGACAGTATGAAGGTGGATAGTATTTCTTATGATACTATCAGGAACGACACCATTTGGAAAGACAGTATCCTACATGATACGATCCCCCGGGACACGATCATCCCGGATACCACTATGATCGACAGTACGATCGCCGACAGCACTTTTTCAGACAGTTTGGGATCACTACGCCAATCCGCCCGTTCTGGGGCAGCTCTGGCCCGTCTCAAAAGTATTCACAGAAAGTAGCTGAGACGGTTTCAGGACAAGGAAGTTGCTTACGTTTCAACATCAGGTGTGGCCGGCTTTCGGCCACACTGCTCACGGACGCTGTTTGAATCTACTACCGGAAATATTGGCAGGTTGCAGGCGACGGGAGCGCCAAAGTCAGGAAAAATTGTACCGGCAATTTTACCCGGTCCTGTTCGCGCTTTGTAAAAACTTTTTCGAAGACAAGCACGATATCCTGACGGCCATCAATAACGGAATGATGAAAGTGTTCACGAACATCGACCAATACGACGCGGCAAAAGGTGAATTTTTCAGCTGGATGTACACCATCGTCCGCAATGCTGCGCTCACCATGCTCAGGGACCGCAAGACGCAGGCATTCGACTATGTGGAAATCGAGGATAAGATGGGATTTGTATCCCATGAAGACCCTTTCGAGCAGCTATCCGGAAACGACATCCACCTCTACCTGGTACAGCTGCCCGTTGCTACCCGCCGGATTTGCAGCTTGCATTATCTGGATGGGTTTTCAGTCCGGGAAATCGCCGCGGCACTGGCTATCAGTGAAGGCACGGTGAAATGGCATTTGAGCGAAAGCAGGAACAGGTTGAAAGTAATCTTTGAAAACCCCCTCTGATGAACAGCCAAGATAAACATATTAACAAGTTCCTCCGCGACCCGCTTCCCGATCCGGAAATCCCGGCTGACGACGCCTGGGCAGGCATGAACGATATGCTGAATGTCCCGGCAGATACGAATCCGGCAGGCTATGCCGGCCAGGGGCAATTAGCAGGTGTTTGGAAAGCGGCAGCGAAGTTCAAAGGACTATTGATCGGCATTTCAGCCATTATAACATTGGCGGTAATAGCTTTAATTGTGATGAATGCTGACACCAGCAACTCTATACAGGTTAAAACAGGGATGAAAACACCCGTTCCTGGGCTGAAAAAAGAAGACATTCCAGCTTTCGGCGGTGCTTCCCAAAAATTACCCGCTGCCACCACGCCGGCCGGAAAGACAACGTCTGGAAATGCATTGACCCAAATCGCACCGTCCCGGACATCGCCCGCAGAAAAAACGCCGGCAGCAACGGCCACGGCATCCGTCTCACCCGCAACGAAATCGGGCAGGCCTGCCGGTTCAGGGAATGAACGCATTGAAACAGACTTCATACGTTCCACGAAAGCAGACGATAAACTCCGCCGCCCGGATACCAGGCGGGACAACACCCCTCGTACGCGCAGCGCATATGCGCCGGTTAGTGAGCGCGGGGATGAGAATCACCCCATTTTAGGTGTTGAAAACCCTAGCAACGCACCGGCGCTCAGCTTTCCCGGAAGTCTGAAACCGCTGACCGGCCACTTTGAAAGTACGCAGGCCGATTTGAGCAATTTAGTGCAAAAGCCTGCTTCACCAAACCCAACGCCAGCAACCGCCAAAATGCGCAGTTCCATGTGGAAGAACATTCATTTCGGACCGGAATGGACCGTCAACCGGAGCATTGTCTCGACGAAATATATGTTCGCCGGAGCCGATAGCGTCAACCATCCCTGGCGATTGGCGATACCGGGACTGTTTGTTTCCAAAAGCTGGAAACGGCATTCTGCCACTTTCATTTTTAATCCATTGCATAGTTATGTCGGCGAGAAAGAGCGGATCGCGCAACGGGTCGACACTACCCGTCTGACGGATTCCCTCTACGACATCGCCATCCATAACACCTATTTTATCAAATCATTTGGCGTGAACTTCGCGCTGCAATACCAATTCGAGGCAGCCAGATGGCTTTCCCTCGTAGGCGGGCTATCCTATGCGCATTACCCGGCCGCGTTGCTCCGGAAAGAAATTCAAACTGCCGGCAATATCTCCCAAGCTTACGAGAAGGCACGTGGCAGGGACGCTATGCAAACTTATCTCCGCGCGCAACAGTGGAACATCCGGGTCGGATTTTTGTCAGGGACGCCCGATGTACTGAACGGACGCTTGCAAATAGGTTTTACCATGATTATCCCGGTATCGAACCTGGCGCAGGATGGCATCAAGAGCATCAAATCTCCTAACGTTCAAGGCTCGATACGGTTTTTAGTCAAATAGATGCGGCGCGACCAAATACGTTCGCGCCACCCTGTTTATCTGCATAATTAAATCTTGATCCCGAACGAGATTCCCAGGCTCCGGCCGTCGGAGCTCCACACCCCGGCACCGGGGTACATGGTCGGGCGCTTGGTGAAATACTGCTTGTTGGTTATGTTGTTCATGCCAAAACGCAGTTTGTAATGCTGCCCCAGGTAAAGCGTCGCATTGAGGTCCAGCAGACCGTAGCCCGGCACCTTTCCGATCGTGCCATTTGCCGACGGCTCCACTGTGTTAAGCGGGTTGGCGAAATTGGAACTCACATAGCTGTATTGAGCAGTTACAGAGAGTTTTTTGTGTTGGAACTGAATGCCGTTTCTGGAAATCCAGGTAGGTACTCCCTCCACGCGGTTGCCTGCAACGCTTTTATTCTCGCCATTAGCTACGGCCGTTCCGCGCACATACTGTGCGTCGAAATAGGATGTCGACGTAAAAAACGAAAGTTCGGTTTGAGGTTCGCCCCCATTATACCGGCTGAATGCGGTGTATTCCAGGTATGCTTCCACACCGCGCGTCCTGCTGTCGCCGGTGGTGGTGCGATACAGATAAGCAGCGCCGTTTTCATCCTTCATCGATACGGTACCCATGCGGTGGTTGATCATTACTTGAAACAGGCCGATGTCGTATTTCAACACATCCGCGATATTGCCGCTCACGCCTGCTTCCAGGTTATACCCCGTTGCATCTTTGAGGTTCTTGTCCACTCGTTCCAAAACCGATCCGGGAATAATATCCTTGAACACCACCGGCCTGTATGCCTGCGAGAAGCCCGCATATGCACGGCTATGCTCGCCGATCTTGTATTGTGAACTGATCCCGAAGAGCGGGAAGCTGTGCTTGATGGTGTTCGGCAGGTTTTTCGGGTCGTAATAAGTGATCCGGCCGGTCATGTCGGTCCCGCCTTTCTCCACTCGGACGCCGGGCGAGAAGCTGAGGCGCGGCGTGATGTAAATGAGGTTTTCCACAAACACGGCAACGTTGTCTGTGGTGAGATACATATCGCGGCCAAACTGCGGATCGGTCAGTGTGAGATCGAAATCGCTGCCGGTGGTACCTTTGCCCAGCTGCCTTCGGCGGAGCTTGTTGTGCATGTATTGAATCCCTCCTGATACCACATTCCGGAAACCCAGAAAATCGTACTGGTGCACGAGGCGGAGCTCGGAGGTAAGGCTTTTGAAATTATCGATATCCACCTGCCGCGCGCGATATGCATGGGTGACCCGGCTGATCGTGTCGGGCACATTCGCGAATGCATCGAACATCACACTGTTGCGAGCGCCGTACACGCCCGAAGTAGTGAATTTCAACTGGGTATTGGGGTTAACTTTCCAGTCCATCACGAGGGACGGCACGTAAATGTCCGGGTTGAAATAGTTACGCGAGCGCGTCGACTGCCGCGGATCTTCCTGAAACATCGCATCGGTCAGCGGTCCGGGGATTTGGTATAGATATTCCGAACGGCCCAGCTCGGCCTTCACGCGGAACGATTTACTGAATTCATACGTGAGGCTCACATACTGCGACTGCGCATCCGATTTCGCATTCTTGCGGTAACCGTTCGAGTGGCGTTTTTGATAATAAGCCGAGTAAGTAAGCTTGCCCACTTTGCCGCCGATCGCATTGTAGGAGCTGAAAAGACCGAACGAGCCTGCGGAATTGACGGTTTCGAAGCTGAATGCTTTGGTCGTGTCCGGGCTTTTGGTGACGTAGTTGATCATCCCCCCGAATTGCGCCCCGTACTGCAATGAGGAAGTTCCCCGTACGAGTTCCACGCGCTGGATCGATTCCATAGCCGGACTGTAATGGCTGGCGGGGTAACCGTACATGTCGGAATTGGTGATAATGCCGTTCTGCCGGATGTTGTATTCCCAGGAGCGGTGCGGGTCGAGGCCGCGGGTGGAAATGTTGATCTGGTTGCCGCTCCCATCCATATCGTACACGAATACGCCGGGGATTTTCGCAAATATCTGCCGCCCGGTTTTCTCGGCGATGTTGCCGTTCACGCCGTCGATCTGGATCACCTCGCTTCGCTTACCGGCGGTGATATAGGTATTGTGGACGTCGGGGAGGCGTTCGGTGTGGATGATGTTTTTCCGCTCTCCCACGGTAACTTCCTGAAGATCTAAGACCTTTTCGTAACCCTCCTTCTTATCGTTTTGTGCATGAGCATGTTGTAGAAGGGAGCAAAAAGCAAAGGTGGTGATGTAAAATTGTTTCATTAGCGTTTGTATTGTCTTAATTCCTCCTCGGTATCTGAAAACATACATTGCCACGACGGAATGTATGTTCAGTACTTTTCAGTACCGGGATGGAAGGTGCGCCAGCTATGCCAGAACTCCTGGTAGGCATTGATGCGTTTCAGGTCGCTGCCGGTGCCTGCGAGGCGTTTGCCCAGGAGATTGTGCGCGCTGATTTTAGTAAAAATTGTATCGTTTCTCAATGTAAATGGGTCACTTCCTGCTTTGTCGAATGCGAAAAAGCTGTTGTTGTCTGCACTCAATACCAGCGCTACCGGCACGTCGCCGACCTGGTTGTTGATAATGCGCTCTTTTTTGAGCCTGTTCCAATCGAATGCCTTGGCCTTGCCGCCCGCCTGAATACCCACAACCCACGACTTTTCTTGCCAGGATATGGTGTCGGTTTTGGTGAGCGCAGATTTCCCGCGGCCGGACTCGTAACGGCTCATGGAGTCATATTTGGCCTGGTACACCGGGTCCGGCTGCATTACTTTGCTGTTCGGGTGCAATTTCAGCCATTGGCTGAGCGAGGTTTGGGTGCTGGCCAGCTCGGGAAGCATTTTACCTTTCAACGGGCCGGCGATCGCCTCGCCGTTGGCCTGCCGCCACCAGCTGCCGGTTTCACCATCTTCGAACATCGCATTGAAATGGTCCATTCCCACGAGCCGGAATACCTCCGGCTTGCCGTCCACCGTCGGTTCAAAAACCCGGCCGGTACGGCATACGGTGCAATACGTTACCATAATGGGCTTCCCCCCGAGCTCGTCGCGCACCTGGTGATGGTAGCCGATATATTGGATCGGGTACGCTTTCGCTTCGCCATTGCTCTCCACGCCGATCACCAGCCGGTCCATATCCACTTTATTGCTGGCTGCGTTGTGCTGAATGACCTGTGAGGGCTGGTAAAACATCGTATCCGCTGCCATTTCGAAGTTCGTCGCATAAGTAATGCCGGCGGCGGCCAGCAGAAAAATAGCTGGTAACCATTTCATTTTGCCGGAGAATACCGAAAACCCGCCCGCAACAATCATCGCCCAGAACAATATCCGCAGCGGCCAGCGCCATGTATGCAGGAAATACGCGGCATCGATGCTATTCATCTGCTGACTCCCCGGCATAGGCATGATGAAGTATACCTTGGCTATTTCGTAGAGGATAATGCCAATGATCCCGAGGTAAAAAAGCTTCTTCATATATAGTATCCCAAATAAAGTCAGGTAATTTGTTTGTAGCGAACCGATTATGCTTGACCCTTCGACTCCGCTCAGGATAACATTACGTCGGGTTGCAAATGGTACAGCGCACCGAAAGATTTGTAAAGAAATGGGTTCGCCAAGCGGCGAACCCGTTTGCCCAATATATTAACCTATGATAATACGCAAAACCATGCTCATTTGCTTCTGAAGGTGACGAATAGCGCGACCAGGAAAGGAAGTGAAAATACCAGCAGGGCATTTCCGAAACCTCCCAGCACTGCCACCAGAGAGCCGATGAAAAAAACTGCCGTAGCGGTAAAGAACCGGCCGACATTGAAACAAAAACCCGTAGCCGTGCCCCGCACCGCAAACGGAAATAACTCCGGTATGTAACTGGACAATGCCCCCTGGCTGATCCCGAAACAGAATGCAAGCAATGCTGTTTCGATGTAAATGATGCTGGAAAAGGTGCGGTTGGTGATAAACAGCACGCCGCACATCACTACGCAGGTGGCGAATGTGGCCATCAATGTATTTTTCTTGCCAAAGCGGTTCATCAGGATCCCCGAGAAGATACCGCCCGTAATGCCGCCCATTCCAAGCAGGATCATCAGCAGGCCGCGTTCCTTCTGGCCGTCCTGCCCGCTCGCGAGCAGCGACTGTGCCCATGTGGGCAGCCATGAGAATATGCCCCAAAGCCCGATCAGTACCGCGCCGAAAATCAAAGAGCCGCGGATAAGATTGCCCCGGTTTTGACCCTGAAAAATGCTTTCTTCCCCGTTTTTCACCGCCCTGACGTTTTTCCACCGATCCGATTCCGGCAACAGCAGGAAGATCAGCAGTGCCGCAGCGACGGGAATGATACCGATCCCGAATGCCGTGCGCCAGTTGGAAAAGAGCAGGTTCAGGCTTCCGGTGGTGACGATACCAATCGGGAAACATACCGCCAGCACGCCCAGGATCACGGCGCGGCTGCGGTCCTCCCATATTTCGGAAATGTAGACGGTGGTGATTAGCAATACGCCGCCGACCCCCATTCCCGCCGTGAAACGGATGGCGAGCAATGAATACCAGTCGGGGACGATGGTCACCAGGCAGGTTGAAATGCCGTACAAGGCCGTAACCAATGTAAGGGACTTTTTGCGGCCTATCCGGTCGCTTACCACACCGAACAGCAGCCCGCCGCACATCCAGCCGTAGAGATAGATGGCATTCACATAAGCCCCTATTTCGCCCAGCTCCGCCTCGCTCACTGCCGCGCCTTTCAGCTCGGGAATGGCGACCGGCAGGTACACCGACATCAGCGTGGACACCGTACCGCTCAGCGTGTAGGCCACCACGCACAGGCCGAACGCCAGCCATTTCCGGCTTACGCTGATCGGTTCCACGCGGGTCATATTCAATGTTTCCATAGCCGTTTAGCGGAATAGTTCGTCAAAGTTCAGGCTCACGTAGTATAGTCCGCCTACGGCCGGAGAGCCGTAAGCCTGCACGATGTATTTGTTGGTGATATTGGAACCGCCCAGTTTCACCACCGTTTTCAGGCTGGGAATGCGGTAGCTCACCTGTGCATCGAGTAAATTGTAGGCATCCACACGGCCCGGGCGCATTTCGGTAAATGTGCCGTACCAGTCGAAAGCCTGCTGCCAGTGCCATGCCAAGTTGAAGCCCAGACGTTCGGTCAGCTTCGCATTACCGAACATCACATTGGTTTTCCATTTAGGTGTGTTGAATGCCGGGATATTGTTCGGGTCGGCATCGCCCATGTTGAAATCAATCCAGGTAGCGTTAGCGGATAGTTTGTAATTTTTAGGTAAAGAATAAGTCAAACCTGCGCTTACACCCTGGATCGACACCTGGTCTTGGGCATTGGTATACAACTGATACAACTGCCTGCCGGAACCGAGCAGCTCCATGGCAGCAGCCTGGTTCACCGAGCCATCCGCAGCGAGGATATTGGAAGGAGCCGCAGCTACCACTGTGTTGATGATAAAATCGGTGTACTGGCTGTAATAGTAATTGATGTCGAACAACATTTTCTTAGCAATCAAGCCCTTGTAGCCCACCTCGTAGCTCTTCACTTTTTCGGATTTGATATAAGGCACATTGGACTTCACCAGCTTGGCTTTGTTATTCGCCACCGCCTGAGGGAAAGGAATGCCCTTGGCCATATCAGCCCCGAAAGCAGAAGCAAATTCCGAGAATGAAGCGATCGTCACCGAGTTGGTATAGGCATTCATGCCTACCGAATTCACCGGCGCACCGCCAAGGATGATGATCGGGCCGACATTCAGCTTGATATACTGATCACCGATCGTCGGGTTACGGAAACCGGTCTGGTAAGAAGCGCGGAAATGGTGGTTCTCGTTGGGTGAGAAAACAGCCGAAGCACGCGGTGTAAAGCGGCCAACGAAGTTTTCATTCTTATCGTAACGGCCCGAAACCGTCAGTTTCAGCCGGTCTTTCCAGAGCGATTTCGACGCCTGGGCAAACATGCCGTATTCTTCGTTCGTCAGGTTTTTGTCTTTGTCGTCGAAAAGCGTCCCCCCTGTGTTAAGGAAATACTTCCGGTAGTTGCCGCCCACCTGGAAATTGATCACTTTCAGAAGCGAGCTGAAATCGTACATGCCCTCGATGTGGTTGAGGCTGCATTGGCTGAGGATACCGGCCCCGGCAAGCCCGCGCGTTTTGATGAGCCGGTCTTTGGCGGAATTAAAAGCGTCGGAACCGGGCGCAATGCGGCCCTCATCCGCGAATGCACGAGCAGCGGTATGGCTCTGCTGCGTCACACCATTGATAGCACCGGTGAAAGCCGCCGCATACCGGGCAAACCAGGTCGAGTCGGCCTTGTTGGGAGCTACGGTGTTGCCTGCGAGGTCTTTCACCCAGGTACGGTTGATCTGCTGGCCCAATGCACGGGTGTTGTAGGAATTGGTCGAGTACTCATGGTTGGTGTAGGCGCGTACGTAGAAATTGCTGCCGCGGAGTTCCAGCCGGTGCTGCACAAATTTAAAATCATTGATCACAAACCTGTTCGAACCGGTGTACTGTGCAGTCCCCTGGTTGAAATTGCCCTGGTAAATGGCTTCCAGCTTGTCGGTAATGCGGTAATGCAATGCGCCACTCAGTTTCAGACTGTAAACGCCGTACGTAGCCAGGTCTTTCTCTTCATAGCCTGTGCGGGAAACGCGGCCGATGTTGGGCAATGCCTGTGCTACTTCGTCGCCGTAGATGTTCAGCGCATTCCGGCCCGGGTTGTTGGGCCCCCGGTTTTCGGGATTGGTGTTCGGATCGATGTCCGTGTAGTCGTTGGCGTACCAGTCGGTACCTTTCAGGTAAGATGCATTCACTTTGAATGCGAGTTTGTTGTTGAAGGCTTTCGCATATCGGATCGCCAGGTCATAGAGCGGTTTGGCTCCCAGATCGGTCCCGTCGCCGATGTGGTTAATTCCAAATTTAGTCTGCGCGCTCAGGCCCTGGTACTCAAAAGGATTTTTGGTGCGTGTATTCAGCATGCCATTGAATGCGATCGGCCCGTACAATGCCGAAGCCGCGCCGGGGATCAGTTCTGCACTTTCGACATCGATGTCGTGCGGGCCGAAAAGGTTGCCCATCGCAAAGCCCAGGCCCGACGGCTGGTTGTCTACTCCATCCACCAGCTGCAAAAAGCGGCTGTTACCCGTCGTATTGAACCCGCGGGTGTTGATTTGTTTATAGGTAAGGCTACTCGTCACCATGTCGAGCGATTTCAGGTTGACCAAACCGTCATAAAAGTTGGCCGAAGGTGTCTGCTGGATCGCACGCGAGTCCATTTTCTCGATGCTTACCGGCGAACGAAGGATATTCTCCTCCACGCGTGACGCGGTCACTACCACCTGGTTCAGCTCCTCAATGGCCGGTACCAGATTGACGCGCAGCTCCTCTGCCGAAGCCACTTCCTTCTCCTGGCGTGCATAGCCTACCAATGAGATGATCAGCGTGGCGGGAGTATTTGTTTTTAATTCAAAATAACCCTCTGCATTGGTGATGGTGCCGGTATTTTTGCCCTTTACAGAAACCGAAACACCCGACAGCGGCTTTTGGGAGTCATTATCAAAAATGTGGCCCGAGATTTTAGTCGCCTGGGCAGCGGCCTTTTGTATGCCTGCGATTTGTACAATGCACAGGCTCATGATCATGAAGAGGATGGGTAAAGTTCTTTCCATAGGTTCGATTTGTAATAGTTCAGGAAGGTCGGTTTTGCTTTTTCAAATGGTCGTAGCCGTTCGGCAGACGGTTGTAACCGTGTTCCACTAAACGTTGGCCGAGACCGGTGTAAAATTGGGGGTCGGCAGGTGCGACAGTGGCCATACCATCGACATAGCGGTTGTAAAGGCAAAACAGCCCCGCGATCAGCACCGTGTCATGGATTTCCGTGTCCGTAGCGCCTTGCGCCTTCGCATGCGCAACCGATTCGGCCGTCACCGCTTTTCCGCTTTGCTGAACCTGTGCGGCGATTTTCAGCAATGCTTTCATCTTGTCGCTCACCGGTGTAGCGTCGATATCCTGCTTCATAATCGCGCAGGTTTCGTTCTCCCCGAGCAGTAAATCCGCGGCAGCGGTGTGGGCGGCTGTGCAAAAACGGCATTCGTTGTGATGCGAAACGACGGTCGCGATGAGCTCACGCTCCGCTGGCGTCAGCGAGTTCTCGCCCCGCAGTATGAACTGCGTCAGCTGGCGTATAGGCTCGGCCGTTAGCTGGCTGTATTCCAGCAATCCGGTAATGCCGGGCAAATGCTCCGGTAGGGGTATATGTGGCATGATACGTGGTTCCTTTTGTGTTAACGATCTGTACAGTTGTCAGGAAGAGGTCAAGCGTAGTCAGAATTTGTCATGTACTTATGACCAAAAGACACCCTACACCTCGACGGCGTCCTGTTTGATCGGGAACCGTACATACCCTGTAAACGCCATGCGCTGCCCCATTTCACGGTAAGCCTCATTCTCTTGCGGCGCCCAGGTGCCCAGTCCGTCCACATAGCGGTTGAACATACAGAATGCAGCGGCGATCAGCACCGTGTCGTGGATCTCCTTGTCACCTGCTCCTTCCGCACGTGCCGCCGCGATATCCTCATCGGTGACAGCCTTGCCGCTCTTCTGCACTTTCGCAGCGATATTCAGCAATGCACGGAGTTTGGGGGACACTTCGATCACCTGGAAGCCGTTCTTAATGTCGTCGATCAGGCTCACATCGTGGCCCAGGTGCGCCATCGCTGCCGAACCATGCGAGGTATGGCAGAAATGCGTGTCATTCAGAAGCGATACATAAGATGCGATCAGCTCGCGTTCACCGCTTGTAAGCGGCGATTCTCCGCGCAGCAGGGTCTCTGCCAAAAGTTGCAGTGGGCCAGCCGTCTCGGGCCGGAAGTTGAAAAGGCCGACGATACCGGGTAGCGATTCGTCAGGCAGCGTAATATGCGCCATTTGAGGGAAGATTTCTGGTGAGTGAATCGGTCTTTCCTCCTGCATGCGGGCAGCCGCGGATGTGAATGTACATCCAGGCATCGTGTGCATAACGTACGCACCGGGACCGCGGGGTAATGTCAGGAAGAATAAAAGAAAGATTGACTAAGCCAGATCTGGCGGCGGGGATGGTATAGAAGAATATCTTTCAGGCAGAATAGATCTGACGGGGAATTGCAGGGCCATGCCATTGGATGGCTCCCATTCCAGCACATAAAACACATGCTGGCGACCAGCGGTCATATACTCTTTCAGGAAGTTCTTTAAAATGCTGGAATGCGCGTCATTCTGAGTACCCGACGCCTGGCCTGTCACCTGGTCGTTGATCTTCGATACCAGGTCCGAAAAGCGGTCGCGGGCATTCTGGTCGAACTCGCAATGCACATACAAGGTATCGTTGATCAGCTGCTGGCTTTTCATCTGATAAAACTGGCCCTCGTGCTGGATTTGCCCCTGAACGGGCTCCGGCGCATCCCAGTTGGTTTGGTACGGCACCGAAACGGGCACTTTAATTACAATATCCGCAGAGCCCGTAGCCTGCTCCACAAAGTCCTTTCCCGCAGCACTGATGGTATAGCGCTCCTCCGACAGGTAGACTATCGAATAGCCTACCATGTTATAAAGCAGCAGCCCCAGCAGCAATATGGAAATGATCCTGCGCAATGTTGAAATATTGAAATTTTATGGAGTTTACACAAATGTATGGAAATGAGTGAAAAAATCATCGGCCCGGCATTTAAAAGTTTAAGCATTACCGGTTTCGGACTTTACTTCCGATTGCCCAACAAATACCTATATCCTTAACCGTTACCCGACGCCTCGTTTCTCACCGTCTGATAATTCATCGGCTACCCATGGTCATTTCCTTAATATCTATATAAAATAATTCAAATATCTCCTTGATATTGTCCCAAATACCGCACTCCAGAATACCCATTCGGGAAAACCAATTACTAGAAGAAAGAGCAAGTCAATGCTCTGTGGCCATGCTTTGCCCGGTGTCAATGCCAAACTATCAGTGCTGACGTCGTCGGATCGGACGGGAGAAAAGATGCAGGTCTCTTAATCTATAAGCTGTGCATCACTGAAAAATCAATTAAAACACACATTGAACATGAAAATAAAAATGATTTCCTGCGCCAGTGCTTTGTTCTTTCTGGCCGTTTTTAGTTGCGAACGCGAGAAGCCCGATCCGGAATGTCGGGATGCGTCGTGTTGCGGGTATCCCTGGGAATACCTGCGGTATGTTGAGGACGAGCCGGTATCATTAACCGGCCCCCCATATTTGCCCCTCTATTCCGTTCGATTTACAAAAGAGCTGTCTACGATCTTGGTCAACTTAGAATATCCTGGCCAGGCTGCAATCTGCCAAAAGTCGCTTTACAAGATCGACGGATTTCCATTGACCCATAAAAGTAAGGTCGAACCCGATTCATTTCCCTACCGTGTATCAGGCAAACTCCTGATATATGCCTCGGAAGGAGTTGTGTACAATCCAATCTTCGCCTTCTACATTGACAAAATCGAGAAAATCAACTAAACACACTTAAAACATGAAAAGAAAATTGATCTCCTGTGCCAGCGCTTTGTTCTTCCTGGCCATTTTCAACTGCAAGCGCGACAAGCCGGATCCCGAATGCAGGGATGCCTCGTGTTGCAATCCATTCGCTTACGAATACGTCGAATATTTAGTTGACGAACCCGTCGCATTAACGGGTCCGCCTTATTATGCGTACCACTCCATTCAGTTTTCGAGGAAATTTCCAAGCAAATCCGATGGGAGATACCTCATCGATCTGGCCAGCATTTGCGAAAAGTCTTCCCATAAACTCCGCGGATTTCCCCTTACCTATGGAAAGAATAATGAATCAAATGCATTCCCGTACCGCGTGTCGGGAAAACTATTGGACTGGAAGGGCGAAAAAGCTGTCCATCTGCCCATTCTCACGCTTTACATTGACAAAATCGAAAAAATCAATTAAAACACACTTATGAGATGAAAGCACTTATAAAAACCACCATCTGCGTAATGTTTGCAGTAATTGCCGGTTCAACTTTGGCTCAACCGCAATACAACCCTTACTATCGGAGTCATCGAGACACCTCATTCGATTCACTTTTCAGCAGGATGACAGATTACGGCTGGTTATTCCTGAAAGATGATCCGGCATCACGGATCTCACCCGACACCTTTGTTGCCCGCTATGCGACCAACCTCGGTTTGTCGGAAGACTATATGCTAAAAGCAACTAAAGAAGATACAGAAACACCGGAAGGAATGACAGTAGCGATGCGGCATCAACTTTTTCAGGTACACTACAAGAATGTGCCCGTAGAAGGTAATGAGTTCAGCCTACATTCCATTGAAAATGTATTGAAAACTGCACACGGAAAGATTGTGGCTGAACTGGATGTGGATGTATCCGGAGGAATCGACGCAGGCCTTGCCCTGCAAATAGCGCTGGACGAGCAAGGACTAACACCAGAAAGTTTTGATGGCAATATGCTTCCGACAGGCTCATTGATCCTGGCCCGAAAGGATGAGCATTTCCTTGAAGAGAGTTATCGGCTGGCCTGGGTCTTTGACTTGAAATCAGAAAAAATTCAGGAGCCTTACCGCGTATATGTGGACACCCGGACCGGAGATATCCTGAAAAAAGTGCCTTTGTTTATGAACTGTTTCTCAGGATCGCATGAGCGGATACCACAGCCGCAATATCCCAAAGTAGGATTGCTTTCCCAAATGCCATGGGTCGCATCCATCATGATACCCAATTATAGCCGGTATCTGAATGGACAGCCCAATATTACTTTCGAGACAGAACAAATCGGTGGCCAATACCGATTGAGTGCTTATAACAACAAATTAAACACGCGAATCGCCACTTTCCCGGTGATTGTAAATGGGGAGCCCACATTTCCGTGGTCTTGGTACCCAGACATCTTCAATTCTACTAGTGATTGGAGCAATGCCAACCGAAACGCTACTACTGCACATTGGCTCGCTCAGAAAATGCATGACATGTGTTGGCTTTTGTTTCTGCGAAACGGGTATGACGGTAATGGTTCTTACCCAAAGGTTGTAGTTGAAGCTACGGAAGTAAACTCAAAGTGGACCGGAAGTCAAGTTCAATTCGGAAATGGCTTTAACAGCAACAGCTTGGTAACCATTGATCTCTTCGGACACGAGTATGCACATGCACTTACCGAGAAAACGGCAAACCTGGCCTATCAGGGAGAATCAGGAGCATTGAATGAATCAATATCGGACATAATGGGAACGACTCTGGAATTCAACCTATTAGGAGCGAATGCCAATTTTGATGTAGGGGAAGACGCACAAATCTTTCGAAGTATGTCTAATCCCCGACAAGTTACGCTGTATACAAATTTCGATGGTCAACCAGATTTCTACCTGGGACCAGGATGGTCATCTATCAATGGCTGCGTTCCAATTCGGGAGAACGACTATTGCGGCGTACAAACCAACAGCGGAGTCATGAACAAATGGTACTGGTACATGCGCACGGGCGGCCCCACTGGCACACCCCTGGATTATGCGAAACCCGCGAAGGTGGTGTATCGGGCAATGCAGTTCTACCTGCATTCCAACTCCACTTACTATGATGCGGCCGAAGCAACCATACAGGGAGCGATCGATGCGTACGGTGCCTGCTCCGATATCGCGCGGCAGGCTGCTTATGCCTGGACGCAAGTTGGAATTTCGCATATCACACCTTGCACCGACTGCAACTTTGCGATCACCACCAGTGCCTCGCCCGCTGCGCCTGCTTGCGGGGCACCGGTAACGCTCACTGCGAGCTGCTCCGGCTCGGGATGCGCACATGTGAACAGCTATCAATGGACTGGCAATAGCATCGCTCAGAATGGCAAGTCGGTGACCATCAGTGCACCTGGGGCACCTGGATCATACACCTACAATGTAAGTACAATCAAAAACGGGTGCCTGCTGAATGTCGCACCCCTCAATGTCACAACCCAAAACAGTTGCAACTTCAATGTTTCGGCGTCGAACAGCAATGGTAATCCTTCGCCCGGGCAGGGTTTGCAGCTGCTTTACAGCTGCTCCGGTGGCGATTGCGGCGGCGTCTCTTACGCATGGAGCGGGAATAGGGTCAACGGAAGTAGTTCTCCGTTGAATATCAATGCGCCCGGTGCGACAGGCAGCTATACCTACACAGTTACGGCCACCAGAAACGGATGCGGTCCCAAAACTGCCTCGACAAGTATCAATGTGAGCAACGGTGGTGGTATGAATGCCTGCATCGAGGCGGAAACATCCAATGGTAACGGTCCTGTCAGCAGCGACCCAAATGCATCTAACGGGCAGACGCGTGGTGCCGAGAACAACAGCAACCATTATGTAGACTACGTGGTTACCGGCGTTCCTTCTAGTGGCGTTTATGCCGTCAAGCTTCGGTACTATTCATCCAGCGCGCCGGTGGTGAGCGTGAGTGTCAATGGCGGTGGTGGGTATCGAGGAACAGGAAACAGCAGCTCCCGCGACTGATCTTTTCGTATCTCCCAATCCAAACTCGGGACAATTCGAAGTGTCGTTTTATCTGAACAAAGGAGAAGCGGCTGTGCTCTCGGTGTTGGATATGCGAGGTAATGCGCATTTCAGGCAAACACTTTCCGGCGAGGGAATTCACCGTCAAAAGATTTCACTGTCAAATATTCCTTCGGGTACTTACCTGGTGCAAATAAAACGCGAAAGTGGCAGCACATCCACCAGGACGATTATTCTGAAATAACAAGCTGTTCAGCAGGGTTCGGCCGGCGCGTTTGTGTCAGGCGAACCCTGCTATATGAATCTATCAAAAGCCGGTATTCTTTAACTCTTTAATAATTGACAAGTTATGAAAACGCTATTGACAATCATTATTGCCATTTATACATACAGCCTCTCCAACGAGCTGGCCGCACAGAGCACTTCCAAATGGGAATTTGGCATCGCAGCCGGTCTGGGCCGCACGTACTATGATCGAAAATACGACGATTTCTCCTTCGACTTCTCCAAAGTTCCCCACTTCCAATCCAATTATGACTGGTGTGCGGGGATTTTCAGCGAGTGGCATTTCAATCGGAGATTTTCGATGCTTTCCCAACTTGTTTACCAACAAACTGACATACTGCCCGACGTTTTTAGCCAATGGTACGGAAAAGGCTTCTGGTATGCGGAGGAGACCCATCACCACGGGCGCGCAGAGGCTGGCGTAAGATGGTATATCAACCCAAGGTCGAGATTCATTTTCTTCATTGAAACAAAAGCCGGAGCTGATATGTTTTTCGCCGCTACCGATCGTCCATTTTTCGAAGAAAAGGTAACAAACCAGGATGCTTTTGGCTATGATCGTATTTTGCCGGTCGCCTCGGCAGCTGCCGGAATCAAATGGCGAAGATTTGGCCTGATGGCCGACTACGGCCACGACCTTCTACGTGCCCATCGCGAATCGCCATTGTACTTCGATTCGCTAGGAAAAAAACAGGAATACTGACACAACGCATTACCGCGAAGGCTACTTTTACGATTTTCAAGTAGCATTCAAATCACTATCAAATGCCTTTCGTCAATTTCAAAACCAACAAGACAGTCAAAATCTGGGACGGGATATATGGTACGCTGGGTCATTCGGAGCAGCAGACTTTCGGGCATTTCACGATCGATGCCGGAACGGTGCTGCCAGAACACAGCCATTTCCATGAGCAATGGTGCCACGTGCTGGAAGGCGAACTGGAATTCACCGTCGATGGGGAAACGATGCTCCTCACGCCCGGCATGACCGCACACATTCCGCCGCACGCGCCGCATTCCGCGGTCGCGCATACGCAATGCAGGGTGATCGACTGCTTCACGCCCGCGCGCCAGGACTTTATCGAATTGGAAAAGCAATCATAGGTCGAAGGCTCTATGCTTTCGACCTATCACACTATCATAGCCGTACGCCGGTTGTCCCGCCTTTTTCCATCGAAATGTCAATCGGCGTGTTGGTTTTCCAGCTTCCGCGGGTAAAATCCGGCACATCGATGGAGTTGGACCGGTGTGATACCGACCATTCGCTCAGCGGGCCGATCGAGCTCCACAATGCGGCATCGTACACGTCCTGGTCGAGGGGAAGGCCGTTGCGCAGGCAGTCGATGGTGCGCCAGTCCATGAGAAAATCCATGCCGCCATGGCCGCCGACCTGTTTGGCCACCTCTCCTATTTTTTTCACGATGGCCGGGGTATTTGCGGCTTCGAGGGCCTTGTATTCTTCCGCCGAAAGCCATTCGTGCCCTTTAGCGATACGGGCGGGTTCCGGATATTTCAATGCAGCACCTTTTGTTCCGCTCACGAGCTGAATGCGCGAATAGGGCCTGGGCGATGCCACATCGAACTGCACCATGATCGTCTTTCCCTTTTTCGTGCGGATCGTCGAGGTATTCATCATCCCGTTGAACGGCTTGCCGACAAAGGGTTTGAAATCCGGGTCGTTGGCAGCCAGCCGCCGGGCAGTGTCGCCCATGACAAAATCATTGTTCGACATGGATACCAGGTAGTCCATCGCATCCCCGCGATTGATGTTCATCACCTGGCAAATAGGCCCCAGCCCGTGCGTAGGATAAAGATTGCCTGTCCGCTGCGAGAGTTCTTTCAGCTCCCAGAACTGGTAAAACCGCTCCTTGTCGAATACATATTCCTGCAAGTTATGAATGTAGGCGCCCTCGGCGTGGGTGATTTCACCAAAGAAGCCCTGCCGCGCCAGGTTCAATGTAAGCAGCTCCGAAAAGTCGTAGCAGCAATTCTCGGTCATCATGCAATGCTTTCTGGTCTTTTCCGATGTCTCGACGAGTTGCCAGCATTCTTCGATCGTCTTGGCTGCGGGTACTTCCACGCATACATGCTTCCCATGATTCATCGAGAATACCGCCATCGGTGTGTGCAATGCCCAGGGCGTCACAATGTACACCAGGTCCAGGTCTTTCCGCTCGCACAGCTTTTTCCAGGCATCGGCATGGGTATGGTAACCCTGCGGCTTATGCCCATTGCCGGCCACCATTTGAATGGCCTCGTTCACTTTAGATTCCCTTAAATCGCAAACGGCCCGGATCTCCACGCCGGCGATTTTATTCATCCGCTCCACAGCCGCCATCCCCCGGTTGCCAAGCCCGATAAAACCGACGCGCACCGTGTCGATTTTTGGAGCAGCATAATTGCACATATTGAATGGCTGTGCACCGGCAGGTCGTTCCAACCCCATACCTGTGGCAGCCGGCGCTATGGCCGATGCAAGTCCGAGACCGGTCAATCGGATAAAATCTCTGCGCTGCTGGTTCATCGGTCGGCGGAGTTATGCATTTGAAATGGATTCACTGAGAAATTGCGGCGTGTAGCCATGGTCCTTCGCCCACTGTACGGCCGTGCGGATCTTGTCCCGGAAATCGGGTTGGTAGTTGAAGTAGAACGGGTAGAAGTACTGCTCATGTACCAACAAGTCGAGGTAGGGCGGCTTGTGGCCATTCTTTTCGTGCGAATCAAGGTGCGGTCGGATCGCTTCCAGCTTTTTCGCATCGATCACGATGCTCGCGCGGACGAACGTGATATCCTGCTCCGTATCCCGCCATACAAAGCGGTTTTTGAGGTGCCTCCGCTGCGGCACCGTAAGGTAATAGGAAGCCGAATACTGGTCGTCATCCACATTGAAATACCCTACCTGCCCCACGTACCCGGCATCACGCATCGCCCGGGAGCCGTCGGCGGTGGCCTCCCCCCAGTGAATGGTGGTGACGGAACGCATTACCTCTTCCCCGGCAAACCGCCGGATTTCATTCATGATAAGGTCACAATCGCGTTTCACCTCGTCATAACCCGCATTGACATACGGCATATCGGGAAACTCCTGCAATGCATGAAAGCTCAGCCTCAACCAGTCGGCGTTGGCCTTCCATTCATTTTTATACTGGTCGGTAAACTCCGAGAGATTGAACCCGTCGGTCTGGTAAAAGAGGTTCAGGTGGATCTTCGTCCCGTAGTCCGCATTGATTTCTTTTAAAAACCCGAGGTACGGATTCTCGAAAAGCGACGCGTAACGGTCTTTGTTCTGCTGAATATCACGCAGGAACCAGATATTATCGTCGATCGACAGCCGGTAATGCCCGGCGAAATTTTTGAGCAGAAAAACGCGGATGGCTGTTTTTTCACCACTCCGCAGATCCACTGCTTCCAGCCTGTTTTCGTAACCTTCCAAAGATACCTCCGCCTCGAAATGCCCGTTTGCACGCGCAGCCGGCACGCCGTTCACTGTGATTTCCGCATCTTCCGGCGCGGCAATCCGGACGGTAATTTTCAATTTTCCGTCCGCCAAATCGCCGTCAAGGCCATGGAGGACGTCTCCTTCAATGGGAGTAATGAAGTTGAGTGGGTTATTCGGCATGATGATAGTCGCTAATAAGTGGCCCTGCCTCCCGAGAGGTCGAACGTGAAACCGGTCGTAAAACTGCTCTCCGGCGACACGATGAATGCCGCCATATTCGCTGCCTCCTCGAGGGTACCGCAGCGCTTCATGGGGATCTTGTCGGTCATGTACTTCACCTGCGCCTCGGGCATCGCATCCACGAGCGGCGTACGGATCACGGCGGGTGCGAGCGCGTTCACGGTGATGCCCGTTTCGGCGTATTCTTTCCCCTGCACCTTGGTCATTCCAATCACCGCCGCCTTCGAAGCCGAGTAGGCCAGCATACCCGCATTTCCTTCTTTTCCGGCAATAGATGCAACGTGCAGAATCCGCCCGTAGTTATGGTGCAGCATATAGGGAAGCACGGCTTTGGCGGTGTAAAAGCTCGCCATGAAATTGATATTGAACACTTTCTGCAAATTGGCGGTGTCTACCTCGTGGCTTTTGATGTTCGTAGCCCCTGTGATACCGGCGCAATTGATCAGGATGTCGATCTTGCCAAAACGCTCCGCCACACGCGCTACCGCGGCCGCGACACGTTGCTCGTCCGTCACATCCACGCCTATAAGCTCTTCCCGCTCCGCATTCCCGACGAACTCGTCGTTCAATGCCTGCTCATTCAGGTCCAGCAATCCGATTCTGGCGCCCTCATTCAATAATTTGTGGGCGATCACCAATCCCAGGCCAGAAGCGGAGCCCGTAATAATGGCGACCTGGTTCTCGAAAGTGTTCATTTTACCAGCGTGTTTAGAGGTGGACTTAGGTTGGCTGGTTTTAAAAATACTTGTTTCTCCGTTGCTAATCACGCTTTTGACAAGGTTGTTTCCAATGACTTGATTTCCCACGTTTCATCGTTAAGCACATCCAGTACCCTCTGGTTCAGCTCCTTAATATAGGAAACCGAAGAAGGGTCGGGAATATACGCAGCCTTGCGTGCAACGCTGTTTTTCAGGATACCGCGGGCCATCAGCAGCTCTTTTTCGGCGTAATGGAAAAGCTCCATGTTCTGCAGGGAGAAGAATATCTGCGGCATTACCTTTTCAAACAGGTCGAATGCCCTTTGGTGAGCGCCCTGGTTGCGCAGCGTAAATACCTTCTGCAAAATGTCCGACACAGCCAGCCCCGGCATGACGCCCCGGATGCCCAGCGGGATCAGTTCGAGCATATAAAGCCCGCCCCAGCCTTCAAAAAGCCCGATCTTCCCTCCTGTTTCCTTAATGATACTTTCAAACTTCGGTGCACAAAGCGGCTCTTCAAGTTTGAGGTACTTGAAATTGGGGTGTTCGGCCATCAGCTCGCGGATGAATCCAACGCTGATCGACGAGCCGCCCGGATTGAAATCCTGGATGAGTACCGGGGTGTCGGGGATCGACTGTAAAAATCCCGACAAATAAGCTTTGAGCGAATCTTCCGGCAAGCTAAAAATCCGCGGCACTGCCAGCGACACCACGTCCGCACCCGCCGCCACATTCGCCTGCGCGAGCCGGATGGCCTGTCTCAGCGAAGGGTGGTTGGACTGCGCGACGATTTTCAGGCGTCCCGCCGCGTGCGACACGGCTACGCGTACGACCTGCAACTTCTCGTCGTCGGTCAGTTTATAAAATTCGCTGGCATAAGCCGGCAGGCACACCGCTTCGATTCCGCTCGAAACAGCAAAGTCGATCAGGTCGCGGAGGGCTGCTTCGTCAATCTCCTCGTCTTCTGTAAATGGCGTCGGGATAATGGGCACTACGCCGAACAGTTCGTTTTCTGCATTCATACACTTAGGGTTTTATGGATTGGCATTAACCAGTTCTTCCTGCTTCTTTTCCCGCGCCGCCTTGCTGTCAACAATGGTCAGTATCAAGGTCGACGCGAGTACCAGCACTCCACCGATAATGGCCTGGGTTTTCAATGTTTCGCCCAAAACGAAAGCCGCGATGGGCAATCCCATGAACGTAATGAGGTAATTGGACAATGCGACTTGCGTGGCATCGAGGTATCTGAGGACTTTGAAAAACAATAGCATCGACAGGAAGTTGTGAAAGAGCGTGAGCGCGATCATTCCCGTCCAGGTTTGCGCGGTGTAGTGCGGTATCACCGAAAACATTCCGGGTTCGTAGTACCACACCAGCGGCGCCAGCAGGATCACCATCACGAGGTAGGTGTAGAAAACCATTTCCATTTCGGTGTACTGTTCCGCGACTTTCTTGCAGCCTACATTATAATAGCCGTTGCCCAGTATCGCGAGGAATATCAGCAGGTTACCGACGGCATATTGCGAGCTCATATCCATATTCCGGATATCGTCGGTTGAGCAAAGCAACACACCCGCAATGGCGATACCGAAGCTGATCCAGCGAATGCGGTTCATTTTTTCTTTTAATATAAAAAATGCAAATACCGCTGTTACGACCGGCAATGCCAGGATCAGGATCGCCGCATTGCTGGCCAGCGAGTACTGCGTGCCCCAGGTCATGAGCACTTGTGACGGGAATGCGCCGATGGCCGCCAGCTGCACGAAAATGAGCACGTCCCTGATCTTTTTGTTGCCTTTCTTAAAGTCCCGCCAGGCATACGGAGCCAGGAAAACCGTGGCCAGGAGCATAGGCAGCCAAACCGTAAAATACGGCCCCACCTGATCCTGCGTAAGCTTTATGCACGTGAAATGGAACGACCAGATCAGGTTGCAGAAGAAGAGGATACTCCACGAAAAGAAGGCTTTCTTCATGAATGCGCAGTTAGGATTTTTCCGGTTTGATATTTTTGAAGCGCGTTATAGTCGAGTGTGATACCCAGCCCGTCACCCTGCGGCAATTTCGCGGCGCCGTTTTCGAATGCGATCGGTTCGGCGATAAGGTCATCTACCCGTACCAGTTCGCCGAAAATGTCCGACGGAATGGCGCAGTTAATGCTGGCCGCCGCAATGTGCAGGCCCATGGTTTCCGAAACTCCCAGATCTACCTCCGACCCCCGCCAGCAAAGTTTACCTTCCAGGTAAGCGATCTCGGCCAGCAGCATGCAATTGTAAGCCGAGCCATTGAAATTATAGCCATCGGCGGCATCCGCACGCACGAACGTGATCATGTCGCGGATATCCTGCGTGTACGGGAGCGAAATGTGCCTGTAAAGTGGTATGCCGAGGTGTTTCCGAAGGTATTTAAACCCTTCCACATCCGCATGCAGTACCGGGTCTTCGAGGCCCAGCATGACGTCCATCTCCACACCCTCCATCAATTTCATGGTGGTATCCACATCGTTCCAGCGCTGGTTGGGGTCGAGCAGGACTTTAATACCTTCACCGCATCGCTTTTTGATCTCCTCCGTCCAGAGCCGCACCGGGTCCTCGTCGGAGCACTTGAATTTGAATACTTTATGACCTTTCTGCATAGCTTCGAATGCTTTTTGTGCTGCATCCTCCGGTGTCCTCCGGCCTGTCCAGCCCATGCAATCGACCGTTTCGCGGTAGCCGCCGCCGAGCAATTGGTACACCGGCACATGCAGGAGCTTGCCCACCAGGTCGAGCACACAGCTTTCGAAAGCCTCGTATATGCGCTGGTCGGTAACAGGCAGCCGCCGCCAGTTCAGTTTCAATACATCCTTGCCAACAAATTCCTGCATACTTTCCCTGACCAGGTCACCGGAAGCGCTGCGATATGTTTCGCCCACGCCCGTAAGCCCGTTTGCGAGGGTCATTTCGACGACCCATTTGGGCTGATTGGCAAAATCCGTCCAACTTTCGCCGGTCAGGAATTTCTTGGCAAATGCGCTGTCCTTGTCCAGAACGGTTTCTGAATTAAGGCTTCCGGGTTTGGCCGGCACGATTACTTCCGTGGCCCGGACCGATACGATTGTTGTCATTCGCGGGGGTATTTTTCAGCCAGCTTCCGGATGTCGTAGCTGAAATCGATAAATGCTTTTTCCCAGGCTTCCGCACTTTCCGGTGTGTAGGAATAGAATCCCTGGGCATTACTTACGCCTTTGGCCCCCGACGCCACCAGCTTCTCCATCATTTCGGGGGCGGACTGCCGGTTATCGAGATCAGGAAACAAGTCCCTCATCACAGTAAGATAAGCGGGTATGCCGGTGAGGTCCATAAAACGGAACGGCCCTGCAAACGTGATCCAGTAACCCAGGTCGTTGCGCAGCGAGCGGTCGACGTCCTCGACCGTCGCATAGCCGTTTTCCACCAGATTGAATGCTTCCCTGAGCATGGCGTACATGATACGGTTGGTGATAAACCCACGGATATCCTTTCGCAGCAGCGATGGCTCTTTACCCCAGCCCTCGGCCAGTTTCACAATTGTTTCCGCATATTCCAGTGCGGAGTCCTTCCCGCATATCACCTCCATAAACCGGGTAATATGCGCAGGCTCAGCCCAGTGAATGCCCAGCAGGCGGCCGGGATATTGCAGACCGGCCTGCAAAACAGACACCGGGATCGCAGAGGTATTACTCCCGATGATGGCCGTTGGCGAAAGCACGGTTTCCAATGCGGCGTACACCGCCTTTTTGGCTTCCACGTCCTCGGTGATCGACTCGATTACCACATCGTGCCCGGCCAAACGCGCCACGTCGGCAGTAATGCGGATGCGCTCAACCACCGTTTCCGGCGGGTCTTTCAGCAGCCCTTCCGCATGAAGCTCCTGCAAAAAGCCCAGAATGCGGCCCCGTGCCGGAGCTGCTTCGCTTTCGTCTTTCACCAGTGCGGTAACGTCATGCCCGGCCGCGAGAATGCAGGTGGCAATACTGCTGCCCATTAACCCAAGGCCTACCGTACCGATGCGCTGTTTAAAACTCATTTTATTTTAATGCAAAATCTGAATGTCTACACTAACCGATCAGCGCGATAGCGTCGATCTCGATTTTGATCCCGTCCGACAGCACCGACTGCACCGTGGTGCGGGCAGGAAGGATGCCATTGAAAAACGAAGCATAAGCGGCATTATAGCGATCGAAATCCTCGATGTTCTCCAAATGCACGGTGCATTTCATAATGTCGTCGATGGTACCGCCCGCTGCTTCCACCACTTTTTTCACATGTTCGAGCGTAAGCAGTGTCTCTTCCTCAATCGTACCGTGCTTTACCTCGCCGGTAAGCAGGTCCAGCGGCCCCTGACCGCTTACAAACAGCAAGCCGTTTTTCAAAACACCGGCAGAATACGCGCCGGTGCTAACACTTTTATCAGGGTGCTTGATTTCTTGTTTGGGCATTTGAATGATGATTTGGCTATAAGCGGTAGGCTGTAAGCTGTAAGCAATAGGCTTTAAGCTGTAAGCTATAAGCAGTAGGCTTTAAGCAGCTTAGGCAATTGGTTGTAAAAAATTGAACAATTCTATATCTCGAAAAAACACATACGAACCCACAGCTTACAGCTTATAGCTTATAGCTTAAAAGCCCCCTCCAATCTCCCAACCCGCAAATGCTTCCAAAAAAGTCACCAATGCTTCGGTAGCCTTCGCGACGAGGTGCGCGCCTTTTTCGGCGGTTGCTTTTTGCGGTTCGCCGCTGCTGCCGTTACTGGAAACGAAGGCGGTCTGCTTGAAGAGCGTCACGCCGCGGTAAGGCTCGTCGTCTTCCCAGGGAATGTAGCCGTTACTTGCCGGCCGCTTCGCCCGCACCGCATTTTCCATCCATACTTTCTCGGGAAAGAGATGCAGCATCATACTTGTTTCGTACTCGCAGGCGTGGCTCAGCGCCGGACTTTCCATCGGCGCTTCCCCGGCGAACGGCTTTCCGGCCAGCTCCCAATAGGTTACCAATGCAATGTTAGCGGCATTTGCCTGCGGAGAACCCGCGCTCAGGACTGCAAGGGCCTGCTTTACCGGCGTAATGTTACCGCCGTGACCATTCAGCAGGACGATCCTCCGAAAACCGTTTTCCAGCAACGAGTCGACCACGTCCACGATTACCTGTGTGTATAATGCCGGATTGATACTGATTGTCCCGCCGAACGACAAATGATGGTGGCTCGCTCCGAACGGGAACGTAGGGCACAACATCACCCGGTCGGGCAAGGCCGCCTCAGAAGTAACCGCGAGATGCGTTACTATATCCGTATCCGTTACCACCGCCAGATGCGGCCCGTGCTGCTCGATAGCCCCCAGCGGAAGCACCAGTACCACTTCCTCAGCGGATGCACGGATCGACGGATAATTCAAATGAGCGAATAACATGACAGCGGTTTAGCAGAGGCGATGATCAAATGTAGATATTAATTTTTTGTTTACAACATTAATATAAAATAGTTTACAAAAATGATTCATACCATTTTAAACAACATTCTTTCCCTTCAAATCACAAAAAGCATGTCCATATTGCAGAAGGCGCCACATTACTCAGCTAAAAGGCTTAGAAATCGGGCTTGAACAGCATCTCGAATGACTGGTCGGCTACATGGTCCGGCTTGTTTTCAATGCGGTAGCTGACGACCTTCAGGAAAAGCTTTTGCCACAAACCATATTCCACATCGAACCGGCCCAACATGGTATTGAGGCGATAGGGCATATATTCGGAGCGCCAGGCTTCCGAATAGGCGGCTTTGAGTTCTCCACCCTCATCCATGACATCCACCAGCAGTCCGTGGCACAGGTAGGCAATATCGTACACGACGAAATCATTTTTCTTCCGCTGCAACATAGCCTCATTCCATCGGTCGCAAATGGTTTTGGCCCACAAAAAGCGCGTTGCCGAGTAGGTCATCAGCTGCGCTGTGACAATCATAGACCGAACGAATGCCGTATCCGAGGGACTGCATTTGGCCAATGCATTGATGAGCTCTCCCTGCGCCGCTTCGCCATATTTGCGTGCATCCCGGAAATCCGCAGCGTGCGCATTCGTGTTTTTGAGATAATAGGGCGAAAACGGGTTCGACCAGCTTTCGATGATGGTTCCGCGCGGCATGCCATTGGTATTCCGGCCGAGGCATTTGTCCAGCGAAGCATTCGAAGCAGCAAGGTGCTCGAAGGCACGGTGCATTTCTGCGGCCGCCTGCGGGTACATCACGCGGCTATACAACTCAGTAAAGGTCTTTTTATCAGGAACATTACCTTGCCATGCACCGATACACCCGTAAGCCATAAACAGCCACGAGGCCCGCACAAACGGCTCCACAGGATCTGTCCACACGGAGTGGATAAACCCAAGCGCATTGTTTTTCACACCGGCTTGCAGGCAGAGATCGATATTGTTGTAAGTATAATTGGCATCGGGATAAATATGGCCCCATCCTGAAACCGCCGGCTGTATAAAAAACGGCTTTTTCTCTTTTAAAATAGGATTGAGATAGCGGTTAATCTCAACGGTATCAGGCTTATACTCCCATAAAACCGGTATAACTTCGTCCGGGATTTTTTTGATGATGTCGGGATAATAATTGTTCATATCCGTCCATGCCAGCACGGTCTTACCATACTTTTTGAGCTCGGCATGCACGAATGTGAGCTGTTGCACCCAAAGCTCTTCGGAGTTGATGCGGGCATCCTTGTCGTCGGCAATGCGCTTGGTTTCCCAGGTTTCGTCAAACCCCACGTGGATGAACGGACTTGGAAAAAGTTGTGCGTACTGCGCGATCCAGTCTTTCAGCAATGCATTCGTAGCGGGTTTGCGCGGGTCGAGCTCGTGCCCGTACTGGCCTATCGCCAGGCCGGCATACTGCTCGCTGCGCAGCAGTTCGTGCAAATGACCGTACAGGTTGAGGAAAGGCACCACGTCCATGTGCCGCTGCTTGCCGTAGGCGATAATGTCGCGTACCTGTGCCTGGGTGTAACCCGAGCGGTATGCGACATTCGGAAAGCCATTCAACGCTATACTGACCTCGTTATAAAAGTAGTACTGATTGGTTTTCCACCTGGCCAGGAAGTCGATCTGCCGCTTGATTTCCGCAACCGTGGGCAGGCCACCGTGCGCAAAGTCCATCATCACGCCGCGGTAAGTCAGCCGGGGCTTATCTTCAATGGCCACGCCCTGGATAACCGCATTTTTACCATTACCCGTTATCAGCTGCCGCAAAGTTTGAACCGCATAATATAGTCCCGCGGATGTCTCGGCATCTACACGCACGCCTCTACGCGAGACGGCCAGCCTATAATGCTCCCGGCTGCTTTTACCGGCCTTTTCCGACACATCGGGCAATGCACCTCCCTCCCTCCTAACGACCCATTGAAAGGTCGCCGAAGCGGAAGAAGATGCATTTTTGACACCCTGGCCCGTCCGCTCGCCGATGATACTTTTTAGCTCCTGCAATGCAAACCGCACCTCGGCATTTGCCGACGGAGGCAAGGCGACCGTCAGTGAGGTTACCAAAAAAACTTCGTCCGAAAAGCGCGCTGATTGCGGCTGCGGAAACAGTATGGGCGCATTCTGGGCAAAAGCAGGCGTAAAAAGCAAGCAGGCTAAGAGCAGGCGGAGCATTGACAAAATTCAGAAGTTTAAAGGTTTCAATTCTTATCCCACCAAAGCGGGGTGGCGGCATTATCCGGCCCTCCAAGCATTTTCACGGCCTTTTCTACCTCGGCTGCATTGGTTTGCTTTTCGGTATCGAGGAAAGGCATCCGACGGATGAATGTACCTTCCGGCAGGTCAGCATTTTCGCTATGGACGATCGGGTAAAGCTTCGGCAGTCCTGTTCTTCTCACCTCAGCCCAGCCTTCCATACCATCCGGAAACAATGCCAGCCATTTCTGCTGTGCCACCTGCTTGCGCTGCATGCTCTCGGAACCGCTCCATTTGACCGGATAATCGTTTACCGCCGGGGAATTCATACCATCCTTCGGCGCAATGGGAACTGCCGTGTTCGCAATGTATTTCGCGATGGCCGCCTGGTCCGTGATACCCCACTGGGCCATGGAAGCCTGAATGCCCTTTTTGTAAAAATCCTCGGCCGTACCGCCCATATTCCAGCCATTGAGAGCCCCTTCGGCACGAAGGAAATAGGCCTCGGCAGTATGCAGGATGTTCTGGGGCACATTGTAGGTCGTTTTCCAATCGCTGCCTACCCAGGTCGCCCAGCGCGTGCCCATATTGGAATTGAAAAGCCTTGAATTGATATCGATGATCTTTTCTGACGTAAACAATCCATTACGAACCCCCTCATAAGTGCCTGTCGACACGGACGGCTGGAAGTATACCGGCAGTCGCGGGTCTGCGTATCCTTTCAAAATCGACTCCATGGAGGCGCTCATACGGACATCGTCCCAGCCTGCCGTAACAGCTAGGCCATTGTATTCGGCATAAGTGGTGGTCGACTTGGGCATGTAGGCATCGTCGGCAATGTCGGTAAACACGCCAGCTGCCACAGCGGCTTCCGCCTGCTGCTTCGCCATTTCGGGGTTCACTTTCGATATCCGCAATGCGAGCCGCAGGCGGAGTGTATTCGCAAACTTCATCCAGGCCGTTGCAGGCGAGGCATTTTTGTTATACACCAGGTCGTAAGTACCGAAAGGCTTATCGCCGGAACGCGATTTCAATACAGTCGAAGCAGCATCCAGTCGTTTGAAAAAATCGTAGTAAATGGAATCCTGCGGCGTGTAGGAAACGTAGCGTTTGCCCGAAGCGGCATCGGAATACGGAATCGGACCGAAGTAGTCTGTGATCCGGTGGAACATCCACACCCACCAGATATTCGCCAATGCATTCTCGGCACTTTGCGTTTCCGTACCGGCGATGATCGATTTCAGCTGCGGCGCCGCTGCGGTGTATACGGGGTTCCAGCAGGCGGGCATCCAGTCCTGCCGGATCACGTACCGGTCGGTCGGGAAAGAGTGCGCGGCCTGCGACAGGAACTGGGAGTATACCGAAGCGATGGTACCCTCGCCCACCTCGAAATTGTCGGGGCTCAGCGTCGGGCTCATCAATGCATAGGCAAACATGAACGGGTATTCTTTGCTGCCGACGCTGCTGATTTTGGTCGCATCGGTGTTCAGCGAATCGAAATTGTCGGTACAGCCGGTCAGAATGGCCGCCACGATGGCCACCGGTAGCATTTTAGTGAGTACCCGGGCTATATTTTTTATCCTCGTCAACATAATGAGTTGTTTTTAGAATGATAGTTTGAGGTTCAATCCGATGTTCCGGGTCGATGGTAAATTGAAATACTCGATACCCTGGTAATTGCTGTTACCGAGGCTCATTTCAGGATCGAAATCCATTTTCCGCTTGCCTATGCCCGGAATGTCGAGAATCGCATGACCACGATAGATAAAGAACAGGTTGCGGGCGACCACCGAAAGCCTTGCCGAGCTGAGGAAGCCGGGCAGGTTTTTGAAATCATACCCCAGCGAAACTTCCCGCACACGAACATTGGTAGCGTGATAAGTAAAGAATTCACCCCACGAATAATCGCCTTGTGCAACCGTTTGCCAGAATGCCTCCGCATTCGTAGGAACTGTGTTGGCTGCGCCCTCGGCGGTAACGCCCTCCACTACCCATGAACCTGCATCGCGGAATTTCTCCGTGTCGACACCCGTTCCATTGTAAGCCATTTGGGCAGCCGTACCCGAAGTAATCACCCCACCGAACTTGCCGTCGATGAGCACATTAAGCGCCCAGTTTTTGTAATTGAAGTTGTTACTGAAACCGGCTGAAAATTTCGGGTTAAAGTTGCCCAGCTTCTCGATAGCATCCGATTTAACGGGCACGCCTTTATCGCTCACAACATATTTACCATTCAGCGTTTTCCATTTATAACCATACAAATCCCCGAACGAACCACCCTGCTTGATCAGCGGCGTGGCCGTACGAACGCTTGTCGATGAACCCAGGTAGAGCTGGCTCACGCCGTCGTAAAGCTCCACTACTTTGCTCTTGTTCAATGCATAGTTGAGGCCCATATTCCAGGTGAAATCTTTGGCAACAACCGGCTTGATGCTCAGCACCACTTCAAATCCCTTGTTCTGGATATTACCCGCATTCACATTCAGCGTGGAGTACCCCGAAGATGCAGGCGATGCCACGCGAAGCAGCTGGTTTTTGGAATTGGTTTTGTACCAGGTCAAATCAATGCCCAGGCGGTTGTTGTAAAAGCGCCATTCGGTACCGAGCTCGACGGATTGCGTCAGCTCGGGCTTCAGGTTGGCAATCGCCTTCGTGCTGCTGCTGGCAATGTAGCCGCCGAACCCGCCACGGATGTAGGTATACGTCTGACCCAGCAGGTAAGGATCGGCATCGTTACCCACCTTTGTAAACGATCCCCGCACCTTACCCAGGTTTACCCATTGCGGCAGCTTGACCATCTCCGAAACGACAGCAGACAAACCGACGGATGGGTAGAAGTAGGAATACGGCGACGGCAGTGTGCTCGACCAGTCGTTGCGCGCAGTGAGGTCAAGGAAAAGGTAATCTCTGTACCCGAACTGCACCGTTCCGTACACCGACTGCAATTGTCGTTTGGCTGTTGCAGTTTCTGTTTTAAGTGTCGTAGCGTAGCTCAGGTCATATTTATTGGCGAAACCAAGCCCGTCGGCCGCATTGATCCGGTGGCGCATGCTCCGGTTCAGAATAGAACCACCCAGGTTATACGTCAGTTTGAGGTCCGGTGCGATGTTATTGGTACCGGTGAGCAAAACGTCGGCATTGCGCTCAGCGATGTAGTCGTTCCCCTCGGAATAATAACCGCCCGGCTGCCGCGCATAGTTGACCGTATTGTTTGCGTATTTCTGGCTGATGAAATCATTATAGCTATCCGAACTTACCCGGCCCTGGATATTCAGCCAGTCCGTCAGTTTATATCTCAAAACAAACAAACCTGTAACACGGCTGCGGTTTTCATCCCGATGCGTGTTGTTGATCGTCCAGTAAGGGTTCATATAAACCGCGTCGGGACTGGTCCAGAATGTAGGTGTTTCCACCCCGGTGACGTCCACTTTTTTGTAAGATTTAAGTGTCTCGGGATCAACGCTGCGCGGCATACGGTAGACGTTCGCCACCACCATACCATCGCCTCCCACGCCCGGCTTATTGAAGATGTTCTGCAGCATATATGTCACCTTCACATCCGCCGACAGCCTGCTTGTGATATCGTAGCTCAACCGGGCATTGAAAGTGTTTCTGGCCAACCGGTTATGCGGCACTATGCCGTTGATGTAGTTATTGGCATATGAAAAATACGATTGCACCTTCTCGGAGCCGCCGCTCACGCCTACCGAGTTGTTGGTAGAAATCGCAGTTTTGAAAAAGTCCCTGATATTGTCGGGATAAGCTTGCAGGGAGACAGTATTACCCGCCCAGTTCTGTACGCTCTGGCCTGTAATGCGCGCCCCCCAGCTTCCGTTGGTGAGCGTGGAATAGACCCCGCCGGAGCCCTGGCTGTAAGTATTTTGCAATGCGGGTGTTACCAGCGCCTTGTCTACCGTAACGCCGGAATTCACATTTACATTGATCTTTCCGTTCTTACCTTTTTTGGTCGTGATCATGATTACCCCGTTGGCTGCACGGCTTCCGTAAAGCGCCGCTCCCGCCGCCCCTTTCAGGACGTTAATCGACTCGATGTCATCGGGGTTGATGCTCGATGCACCGTCGCTCCCGCTATGCCCGCCTGCATCGTAACGCACCTGGCCCGCGGGCGTGGAATTGTCGATCGCCACCCCGTCCACGACGATCAATGCACTGTTGGAGCCCTGGATAGAGCGGTTACCCCGCAAAACAATCCTCGTAGCACCGCCGGGGCCATTCGCGGAGGGAGTAATGGTGAGTCCGGCGATTTTCCCGGAAAGGGTATTCGTGAAGTTTGCGTCGCGGATCTCATTCACCTGGTCGCCGCCTATTTTCTGCGTCGCGTAGGTGAGCGTCTTCGCCGCCCGCTCGATACCCAGGGCCGTGACCACTACTTCCTGCAAGCCCATGGCATCGTCGGACAACGTAATGTCCCCCAACGCGTTCCTGTTGCCGATCTGCACTTCCTGCGTTTTCATACCTATATATGAAACGACGATGGCGGAGGCGCTTTCCGGCACGGCTACGTCAAAGTTTCCGTCTTTGTCGGCGATAGCTCCCAGCGTGGAATGCTTTACCACCACGGACGCACCCGGCACCGGCGCGCCCTTCTGATCGATAACCCGCCCGGTGATCTTTTTATTCTGTTGTGCATTGGCCTGGCTGAAACAGGCAGTAACGATCAGCACTCCCAGCAGCATTGAAAGGACCCGCAGGCGGTTACGTAAACGAAGCCGCAGCAAAGGAATCTCCGAAGGGAGGGATTCCGGGAATTTTAGAGATTTTTTCATAAACAAAGATTTCGGAACAGTAATGGGTTTAATGGGCAAACACAATCGCTCCTCCCCGAATGGGGTGAGCAGGCAATAAGAGGTACTCGAATTTATGTTAACAAATATATTATTTTTTTGTCAACAAAAAAATTTGAGAAAAATTATTGTTCTGCATTTTCGACAAATGATCTATCGCGAATAGGCGAACTTGCCGAATACTGTCCAGTTACTGCCGGCTCCCACCGAAAATCCTATGGGTACAAAAAAAGCCGGTCCCGTGGGGTTGGGACCGGCTTGCAGCCATATCAATGCTTTATAAATGGTCTACGTAAGGTCGATGGACGCCACCTCACCACGGATCAGATGTTTCAAAAGCGCTTCCTCTGCCCGTTTGACGTCACCCTCCTTAATACCCGCCACGATTTCGCGATGCTCCTGGTCGGTCAGTTCGTAGTCGTCCATATGCGTTTGCGTTTTACCCAGTTTTTGGTGAAACAAAGGGATATTACTCGCCTGGTACAAGTCCACAAGTTTCTCATTACCAGCACACTCAATCAAGGTTTCATGAAATTTAACATCCGCCTCACAAGCTCCGCCAAAGTAGCCGCGCTCGACCATCGACGTAAAGTCATCGCAAATGCGGTCGAGTTCTGCGACCTGCTCGGCGGTCACTTTCTGTATCAGTAGCCGCAACGCGCCTATTTCAAGGATTTCCCGAAGCTCGCGGATCTTATGGCTGTCTTCAAGGGTGAGTGTTTTCACGAAAAAGCCTCCCTTTTCTCCCTGCACTATCAACTGTTCACCCAGAAGCCTGGTCAACGCCTCGCGGATAGCCATTCTGTTGACGTCCAACTTCTTAGACCATTCATCCTCTTTCAACCGCGTTCCCGAGGTGAGTTGGTTCGACAGTATCTTTTTTCTCAGTTCTGTATAGGCCCTGTTCGAGAGTGAGTCTTCCTTCATTTCAATGTAAACAAGAATTCAAAATTTAGTAAACCAAAACATTTATATAAAGGTAAGCAATATTCATAACTTCCGTTTGTGTATACAATGTATCTACTTCTATACACTTTTTTCAAAGTATTTCAGTTTTCAAGCATTTTTCTCGTATTTTACCTTTCCGAAACACCTCCTTAGGTTACAAATAAACCGACCCTTGTCTATTAGAATACATCTACTGCTGCCGCTGGCTTTCATGCTTGTGCTGTCGGGCTGTTTGGGAGAAAAAGAACCCAACAGATCGGCAAAAGTTTATATTGACCATTCCGATGGCCGCTACACCGTTATGCGAAACGGCAAACCTTACGCGATCAAAGGTGCCGGCGGCGACTCTCATTTCCGCGAACTCCGGGAAGCCGGTGGTAATACCGTGCGCACCTGGGATACCACCCGTCTGGCCCAGGTGCTCGACAGCGCGCAAAAGCATGATCTGGCGGTAATCGTCGGCCTCCCGCTTCCCAATAGCGGTGACATATCTTTCTACACTGATCCCAAAATTACCCAAACCCGTTATCGGGCATTGCAATCAATTATCAGGAGGTTCAGAAACCATCCTGCGGTGCTGATGTGGTGCCTGGGTAATGAGCTGGATTTTCCCTACAAGTGGACTTACGCAGACTTTTACGATTCGTTCAACGAGCTTACCGACATGATCCACCGGGAAGATCCTGACCATCCTGTCACCACTACCATCCTGAATTTTAACCCGAAATACATTATGAATGTCAGGCTGCGCTGCGACATCGATGTCATTTCCTTCAATATTTTCAGCACGATCCCCAAGCTCCGGCAAAGCCTCGACGACCTTGCATGGTTCTGGAAAGGCCCCTACATGCTGCTTGAATGGGGTATCAACGGCCCTTGGGAGGGCACGGAACAAACGGCCTGGGGTGCCTATATCGAAGACACCAGTAAAAAGAAGGCCGAAACCTACCAGCGACGTTACCGCGAACATATGCCGCTCGACGACCCGCGTTTTCTGGGCGCCTGTGTCTTTTACTGGGGGTGCAAACAAGAAACCACCCAAACGTGGTTCAGCATATTCGATGAAAACGGCAACGCTTCCGAGGCGGTTGATGCCATGCACCAGATCTGGACGGGTAAACCTTCGAACGTGGCGTATCCCGGTCTCAATTATATGCTGGTCAACAGCAAGGGTGCGCGGGATAACATCCTCTTGAACCCGTCGGCAGCGGCATCCGCGGAAGTGGTGCTGCTCAAAGGCCAGGACAGCATCCGCGCGATCCGCTGGCAGATTTTCCGGGAAGACTGGTACCGCGAAAACCAGATTAACAGCACACGGAGACTGACGCCGCTTTTGACAATGGCGAGTTCCGGAAACAATCCGCGCTTTTCTTTTACAGCCCCGAAGCAGGAAGGTCCCTACCGGATTTTTGCCACTGTGTATGATAATGCCGGAAATTTCGCTTCAAGTAATACCCCGTTTTATGTCGTAAGCCCCCCATGAACCAGACAATATATGTAAAACCTCCTACCCGCAAGCAACTGATCATGCTGCGGCTGATGATCTTCTTCGGACTGGTTTCGATGGGATTTTTTATCACCAGTGTCCTCTCCGAATCGGTGAGGGGCTATGCGCCTTTGTACTGGATGCTCGTGGTCACATTTGTATTCACCTGCCTGAAAGTGCTGCATGAATGGCTGCATTACCTGTTCATCACCGTGCCGCCCACGCCGCCGCTGACACGCAGGTACACGGTGGATATCTTCACGACTTTTTGCGCCGGTGAGCCCTACGAAATGATCGTGGAGACTTTGACGGCTATTCAGAATATTACTTATCCGCATGAAACTTACCTGTGCGACGAGGCGGACGACCCCTACCTGCGCGGGGTATGCGAGCGCCTGGGCGTGCACCACGTCACGCGCACGGACAAGCGGAATGCCAAGGCCGGGAATATCAACAATGCATTGCGCATCTCCAAAGGGGAACTTTGCGTGGTCCTCGATCCCGACCATGTCCCTTTTCCCGACTTCCTCGACCCCATCGTTTCGCATTTCGACAATCCCGAAATCGGTTATGTACAAATTGTACAAGCTTACAAAAATCACGATGAAGGGCTGATCGCCAAGGGCGCTGCTCAGCAGACCTATCAGTTTTATGGTCCGATGATGATGACCATGAACCACTACGGGACCGTGCTCGCTATCGGGGCCAATTGCACATTCCGCCGGACGGCGCTGGATTCCATCGGCGGACATTCGGCAGGCCTTGCGGAAGATATGCATACTTCCATGCAGCTGCACGCGAAGGGATGGAAGTCAGTATATGTACCGGTTGTGCTTGCGCGAGGGCTGGTACCTTCCACACTGTCGGCCTACTACAAGCAGCAGCTGAAATGGTCACGCGGGGTTTTTGACCTGTTTGTGCATGTGTATCCGAAATTGTTCTCGAAGTTCACGTGGGCGCAGCGGCTGCATTACGCTTCGATCCCGCTGCATTATGCTTCGGGTTTCATTTTCCTGATCAACTTCCTGATCCCCATACTGGCACTGGTATTCGACGTAAGCCCGATGCACTTCGACCTCACGGATTTCTTCCTGGTGATCCTGCCCATGGTTTCCTGCATTGTACTGATCCGGCATTTTGTGCAATGGTGGGTGATGGAAGATGAAGAACGAGGCTTCCACGTCGTGGGCGGGCTTCTCATGATCGGCACCTGGTGGATATTTATCCTGGGCATACTTTATACGATTTCAGGCAAGAAAATACCTTACGTACCCACTCCGAAAGATGGTAACGAGGCCAACAACTGGCCGCTCAATATCCCTAACCTGGCCGTGCTGGGCATTTCCATTCTGGCAATCATCTACGGGCTGTATGAGGACCTCAACCCCTATAACCTTATTATGGCCGGTTTCGCCGGGGTGAACTGTTTTTTCATGTGTTTCAATATCGCAGCGAGCCGCCAGCAGCAGATACGCGAATTTTCCGGTTCATCGGCATTCCTTGAAAATGCATTCAAAGCGATCAAGGAGTTCAAGGGTAATTTCTGGATTTTGCGCCGGCGCATTTATGGCGGTGTACGCACTTCCGCTTTCCTGATCACCATACTGGTGATCAGCATCATCATTTACTTCCGGCGCTTCAATCCCGAATGGGAATATGATATGGCGATTGCCCATAAAAACCAGGCATATGCCAGCAAACTGGCGAGGCAGAAGTCTATCCCGCATCCCGGTGTCCCGGCACTCTTTCGTGCCATGGGCGTACGTGAGCCGGCAGCGAATGCCCCGAATGCCGAAAATCCGATTATTTTCTTCGAAGGCACCCGAGGGGTAAACTATACCAAGGGGCATAACTGGTCGCGCAGGTACCCTGCATTTACCAAGCCCGAGCTCGAAGCCGACCTTACCCAAATGCAGCGGACGGGTATCAATGCAATCCGGCATTTCGGCCCCGGCATTTACGATTATAACATTCTAAGGGCTACCCGGCGAGCCGGAATCAAGGTTCACTACACATTCTGGGTTCCTGAAACGCTCGATTTCATTCAGAACAAAGACGGTGCAGATGAGCTGGCAGATGAAATCCTGGCGACCGTTAGCCGGCTCAAAGACAAAAAACACATTGTATCCTGGAACATCGGCAATCCGGCGCTGCAACGGCAGCGTCGTTCAAAGCGTGTTGCGGAGCAAAAGCTGTATCTGGAGTGGCTGAAAACCGTGAGCGAGGCAATCAAGCGCATCGACGGATCGCGACCCCTTACCGTAGATCTTTTACTGAATGGTGATACACAAAAGCTGGCCTATCTGATCAAACAGGTATCCCCGGCTGTGGATGCATTCGGACTGGTGTTAATGAACGGCGGAAAGAAAATAGAAGGGCTCCGTCTTCCGGAATTGGCCGCCCCTTGCTACCTGAGCTACATCGGCGCCGACGCTTTTGCCAAAATCAGCGAGCGACATGCCGGCACCTTTGTGTCCAACTGGCAGGATGAAAAGATATTTAAGCATGTAAGCTTCGATGGCCTGCGCGATTACGCCGGAAGACCGAAACGTTCGCTGGAAGTATTGGAATCAATATGGAGCGGCCAACAAGCGCCGGGACCTACCGTGCCTTTCAAAATCCTCAAACCCGCCATCGGCACTTTTGAAGGTTCAAACCTGGATTATCATGCTATTATGCAGCAGGATAATCAATGGAAGGTGTTCGGCGGGTCAAAAGGTGTCCGGCTCGAATGGAAGCTGGCCCGGACGGATGGCTTCAATAATCCGATCGAAATGACGGATATCGGCGAAGGAACGCAATTAACGCTCAACATCCCGCAACATGCGTCGCTGTACCGGCTGTACCTCTATGTGATCCGCGATGGAATCGTTAATGAAATCATCGAATCGGAGCTCAATACACCCCTTCAACCTCAGCAAAAACCACGAGGGCCATTAGTGACCGGCCTGTAATGCTTTTACGAAACGATTAAAGGTGGACTGGCTGATTCCCCAGTTGGGTGCGGGTATGTTACCCCAAACCGCCGGGTTATCAGCCAGGTTGAAATAGCTCGCGCCAACCACTTCTTTGTGGACCGCCAGCACTGCTGCGGCTTTTTCCAGCCATTGGGTCTGAAAATCTTCTGGCCCTTTCACGCCGAATTCCGTTACAAATATCGGTTTGGAGGCAAACCGCATACGCCAAACCTTGCGATCGAATATAGTTTCGAAAGACTCCTGCTTGGTCGGGTCGGTAATGTTCTTGTCGGGCAGACCATAAATGGCGACACTGATGAAATCCACCACGTCGCCTCCGGGATACCATTCCATGGAACCTCTGTCACCGGCAGGGCCCCACACTTTTTTTACATTTTCAATTCCCTTGCTGAGCCCCATGAAATGCCGGAATGCCTTGATATACGGCACCGGATCGCGGCTCTGCCACGAATACCGGTGAATGGGAATTTCCATTTCGTGCGCAAATCGGACGTAAACCGGGAGGCGGGTCTTTGAAATGGTGTTAAAAAGTGATTTGAATTCCTCATCATAGACTCCCTGTGCTGTATTTTCCAACCCCAGGGAATCGTTTCTTGCTTTCAAGTCGCGCCAGGGTTCAACAGAAACGATCGCCTGATGGCCTCGCCGGACGATCGCCTCGAAATCCTTAGCGAAAATCCCCTTCTGAATATTTTCAAGGTCGACAAACAAATGCTCAACCTGCACGGCCTTGGAACCGGTAAGCGCCAGTTTCGGATCATAGACGCCCAATATCGGCAGCGCATTGGCGGGCCGGCCTTGCGGCTGCTTAATGCTGTATGTCTGGAACAGCCAGGCAGAATCTTTCCTGATCTGTCGGGTAGCCGCCTTCAAATCGACTTGCAATGCATTCACCAGGCTGTCGCTACCAGAAGCCAGTACCCAAACCGGTTTGTTCATGAACCGGGTGCGGATCAACTTTCTCCGAAGTGCCGTTTCTGCGTCGGGACCCGCCGGGTAAGCCGTCGCCGAGCGCTCGCTTTGCCCGTTGACCGAGACACCGATGGCGTCCACCACGTCATCGCCCGGCCAGTATTCCTCCGTACCCGGATAACCCGCGGGAGACCACATGATTTCCAGCGATGGCTTGGCTTTTTTGCACGTCCTAGCCACATGCCGGAATGCCTTAATGTAATCGACCGGCGACTGGTATTGCCACGAATGGCGCTGCACCGGTACTTCCATATCCGGATCCCAGCGCAGGTAAATGCGTTTTGTTTCAGGCAATGCGCGGCATAGCGAATGCAATACGTCGTCGAAATCGCCATCCGTTACCAATGTAAGCGCTCCCTCCTGCCCGGCCGCGACGGTCAGCAACAAGTCCTGATCAGCCTTAACGCCTTGTAATACAGCAGCGAGAGCGGCTTCGGAAGTCTTTGGATGAATTTGAATAGAGATGTGTTGAAGTGGAGGATTTATTACTCCCAGCGAATCAGCGCGATTGATGTATCCTACCGGCTGCTCGGCAAAAGCGGCGTTCATTACATCGGCGGCTTTACCGTCGGATTTGGAATGCGGGGAAGCCCGTAGCCAGTAAAACACCAGTGCGCCGACTGCTAAAAGCCCTGCGAGTAGTAAAAAAACGCCTTTTATCTTCATAGAAAGCCCGAAAAGAAATGCTGCGGTTCAAATTAGTAAATTCAGCAATGCGTCGGGCGAAAGGCAACTGGATATCTTTAAAATCAAACCGGGCAGAGATCGGATACTTTCGTACCCAACCCCGCCCGGCTATCAGTGTGTGTTATATTTCTTAGTGTGTTATATTTCTTACTTGGTTGGCGTCGGCCGAAAGCGGCTTGTCGTTAAACAAGCTCGCTTTCGTACTGCAATCCAATGTGTGTTGGTGGGTAGCTGAGAATGCGGTTAAATTCCGAAATGGCCTGGTTTACGTGACGCTGGGTGATTCCGCTGTATTCCATCAGGATAACCTTGGCCTGTTGCGCGCTGGAACGCTTCATTTTCCAGTATTGCGGGTGATTAACCCCGATTGGTGCGCGAAAATATTTTTCTTTAGGTTCGCGAATTAAGATCTCACAGTCCATGTCGCGCTGGGGATTATCGTGGAGGAAGTAGCTTTTTACGACGACTTTAACCTCCCTGCCGCTTTTTAATTGGAAAATTTTTTCGTGAATCATGACTTGTCTTTTATGAGTTAAGGATCGATGAATAAGCTGAACTGCTGACAATGCTTCTTGCTTCCTTAAAACTTCATACCAGCAGCGCTTGTGAAAACATGTACAAACTTCGCCCCTACTTAGCACATTTCAGCAAAATGATTAGTAAACGGTCGGTTGGATGAGCGTCCGGTAACGATCTGATTCAGAGGTAAGTAAATTTACGTATATCATTCATCGACAATGTGCCCCACAAATTGCGCGGTGTTGTCCAAAATCTTCCCGCCCCGCCTGAATCCCAGCGCACATGCCTCCCCGGCATAAAACACGCCCGCCTGATAAGTACGGCCGTCCGGATCGGTTGGAAGGAGCGTATACTCCTGGTAAATCCGCGCCTGATCGCCGTATTCCCCGGCCGCAGTCTCCTGCACTTCGCCATCCTCGCCGTGGATCGTAACATTAGCGCCTTCGCGCCCGAGCATTACCTTGCTTACCGACCTTTTATGCGGGAGTGGTTCGCGGTCCGTTTGTAGCAGCAACGGATGATATGGGTAAAGGTCCCACAGGATTTTCAGGATGTATTTGGATTGGAATAACAAAGTATAAGCCGGATTGAGGATCACAGCCTTCCTGTTTTTTACAATCTCCGTCAGCATGCCCGCCAGTTCCGGCTCATCGGTGCCGATGTTCTCCCAGGGCACCAGCTTGAACCAGAAATCGAACCGCACAAAACGCCCGTGCTCCGGCTCCTGGTAGAATATCCCTTCGCCATTCGAAAATTCCACATCGTCGATATAGGCGAATTCGACATCGAAACCTGCTTCTTTTGCCGCTTCCATCAACACGGCCACATTGGTATCGTCCTCGGGATAGCCCCGCATGGCCGAAAACAGCATTGAAGGAGTCAGGTCGTTGTTTTCTTCTTTTAAATAAACAAACTGGCCAACGAGCGTTTCGAACAAAGTGTTGAACTGTTTCGACTCGTCCATTCCGTTCATCCGCAAATGCGCCCATTGTACAACCGCCGTTTCCGGAATACATGTGGCGGTATCCGCATTGAATTCGATCAGTTTTACCGGTTCTTCATCGAAGCCTCCGGCGAGGTCGAAACGGCCGTACAGGTGAATTTGCCGGTCGTCGTTCCATGAAAGCTTGATCAGATCGACCAGATTTTCCGGAATGCCCATTTCGCGGAAGAGGGTGTTATCGATCGCATACTGGCCCGCTTCTACCAGCATATCATATAATGTACCCGCAGCCTCGTAGTAGCTTTCCGCTTGCTGTTCGGTTACGACTACCATATCATTCACGACATAAGGCGCCGTGTCGGTGCCAAGTGCCCAATCCCAGCCCGCTTGCTTCAGAGCATTCTGCGGCGGATGAGGCAACGATTTCAAGTTTACCATGGTTGAGTGATGCGTTCAAAATTTGGGAGTTCGGGATAATCAACCTTATCCTCCGCTTCTGCCGGATGATCTTCCGAAAAATCCTTTACGACCGCCTGCCGGCCTGGTTGTGACTGTGCGCACGGAACGGGAAGTTTCCACGTCCAGGGCCGCGCTGCGTGAACTTGCCCACGCACCCGGGTTGGCATAGAAAGACCTGCTTCGCTCCACGTCCATTCGGCTGCGGTAGTTGTTCATATAAGAATACGACGAGTTACGGCCCAGCAGGTAACCCATTCCGCCGTAGAGCAGCATGCTTGAAAGCCCGCTGTGATAGCCCATATGCGGGTTCGACCGGATTTCCTGGTCGATCAGCGCCTTGGCCGCCGTGGGGTTCAGTGTGTCTTTGTGCCCGTCGAGATAGGAAACAATGGCCATGGAGCTATCGGCCGGAACGCTCTCCTCGCTCATGATCTTAAATTCTCCCGGGCTCACTTCTTTGATAAAAGACTTGATGCCTTTGCCGTAAGTCGTTTCTTCGTAACTATACTCGGATTCGTCGTCATTCGAAGAACACGAAACAAGCGTGGTACCCGACAGCAAAGCAAGCGCCAGTGCGCCGCCCATGCCGATGTCTTTTACCTTTCTGATAAAAGAGCCCTTTCGTAACTCTGCCATAATGTTGATTTTCTGTTGAGGATTTTCAAAAATAATGCATCATCGCCGGAGCTGGCCCATCATTCGTGCCAATGGTTCATCCGGTGGATATTGCAGCATGTGGACTTACAGGCGGTAAAAAAAAATTGGGCATCACCGGTGAATAATCCAGTCATGCCCAAAGTACATTATCAACTGTAAATATCAGACCTTTTTCGCGATTTTCTCGATTGCGCCAACGAGCTTATCCAGGTCGCTCGTCTTCGTGTACACATGCGGCGTCACCCGCACGCAATGGATATTTTCCCAATTTATCCCCACAGTATGAATCTGGTAGTCTTTCATGAGCTTACCATCCAGCTCTTCCGGCTTCATGCCATCGATGCTTACACCGGCTATTGCACAGGAATACTCGGGTTTCAGGGAGGTGTGGATCTTCACCCCCGGGATTTGCGCAGCCTTTTCAGCCCAGTACTTTTTCAGGTAATGAATGCGCTCCTGCTTGCGTTTACTGCCAATGCCTTCCTGGAAATTGATCGCCTCGCCGATCGCCTGCTCAATAGGGAAACTCCGCGTGCCGAGCGTTTCGAATTTGCGGATATTACCGCTTTTAGGCTCGCTATTGCAAAGCAACGGCCATATTTTCTCAATTTTATCTTTTTTGATCCACATCATACCACTCCCCACGGGTGCACTCAGGAACTTGTGCAGGCTGGTCCCGAAGTAGTCGCATTCAAGGTCAGGAATTTTATAATCCAGCAACCCAAAAGTGTGGGCACCGTCACAAACTACCTCGATACCCTTGGCATGGGCCATTTGTGCAATCTTTTTAACCGGCATGATCTGTCCCACCCAGTTGATAATGTGCGTGACGTGGATGATTTTCGTCCTTGGTGTGATCGCATCGGCATAGGCCTTCACGATCTGCTCGTCGTTTTCAATCGGAAAATCAAAAGATAGCTGCTTGTAAACCAGACCGTCACGCATTTGCCGCTGTTTCCAGGCTTGTACCATATTCGGATAGTCCTGCAAAGTGCCGATGATTTCGTCGCCTTTTTCCAGCGGCAAGCCAAAAATGATGGTATTCAATGCCTCAGTGGCATTGCGGTTGATCGCGATTTCCTCCGCGTCGGCGCCGGCGAGCCTGGCCAGACGCTGCCGGAGCGGCTCACGGCCTTTGTCCATAATGCGCCACATATAATAGGAAGGTCCCTGTGCGGCCGCTTTGTTGTATTTGTCCAAAGCCTCCTGCACGACAATCGGCGAGGGCGATACGCCACCGTTGTTAAGGATAATGATCTCGCTTTTGCTTGCGGTGTAGGCGTCCTGGATCACCGACCAGTATTCCTCATTGCTTTCGCTGGCGGGGTTCCAAAGTTGTTCTGCTTCGAGGAATTGCTCCGCGTGGAGCTGGTTGAAGAGGCTGTTGATCCCGAAAGCGCCCATGCCAAGGGCAGCACTCTTCCGGAAAAAAGAACGGCGGTTGCTCATAAAATTTTGTTTAAGGAATAGTAATGGAGTGAAGTACAATATATTGAATATCTACTTCAATCCCAATTACTCAACCCCTGAACCTTCCTTCACCGTCGCCGCTTTCAGCCATTCGTAGGTATTGGCGGGCATTGGCAAACCATCAACATCCAGTTGGAGAAACATCAGATGCAAATGCGTAGGAGAGCGCTTTTGGTAAGCATTGTAGCCGGAACGTCCCATTTCCGAAATTTTGTCCCCCGCATTGACCCACTGCCCCGGCTGCACTTCCACAATATTGTTGTGGGCATAATAGAAAAGGCCGTCGAGGCACGGATCGTAAATCCAGATCCAGTTGCCGCCGCGGTATTCACTGTCGTACTTCCAGCTTGTTTCAGTGGCGAGCACCAGGCCGGAAGTGAATGCCAGGACATCGACAGGCTGCCAGGTGCGGTCGTCGAGCACATCCTGGTCCTTGTCGCGTACGAAAAGATCATGGGCGGGATGGCTACCGGAAACGCTGCTATCAAAAAGGTCGAAACCATTGGCGCGGTAGCCTCGGCCCCTCGACCCAATCGACTCCCTGGCTGTGTATCCTTTGACCGGGTAAACAAAATAAGACGAGTCGATGGAGCGGCACGTATCCCGTCGAAATTCGGCCCGGAGGTTCCGCATAACAGCCCCGAAAGCCGCCCGTGCCGAGTCGGGTGAGATCACATTATCGCGGATATCCATCTGGATCTGATGGAAAGTCCGGCAGTATTCTGCAATTTTATCGGAAGATTCACTCTGGTTTGTCAAACCGGCTGCACAAATCACCAACACAACCCCGGCAATTCTTTTAAATGTCATCAACAATGCGTTAATCAACCCCTTTTCTTTCACTTAAACCCTGTTTTTGAGGAACGATAGCGAGAATGCTCACTAATAAAAAAGTCTTGCAAAGGTATCCGTTCTAGGTTAAATAAATGCACGGAAGTTCTTTATTGGTCAAACACTAAAATCAGATTACAATGCAAAAACGTCGTTTTGGACGAACTGGCTGGGAAATCAGCGAAGTAGGTTACGGAATGTGGGGACTGGCGGGCTGGACCGGCTCCGACCGCAAAGAAACGGACGATTCCCTGAACCTGGCTGTCGAATCGGGTGTCAATTTTTTCGATACCGCCTGGGGCTACGGCGAGGGCCTGAGTGAGCGCATTCTCGGCGAGCTGATCAAGCGCTACCCCGACAGAAAGCTGTACGCCGCAACCAAAATACCGCCTAAGAACCGCCAATGGCCTTCACGCCCTGAATTTGCGCTGAAAGACGTATTTCCGGCCGACTACATTGTGGAATACACCGAAAAAAGCCTTCAGAACCTGGGAACCGAGCAGATTGACCTGCTGCAGTTCCACGTGTGGGAAGATGCCTGGGCCGAGGAAGATGAATGGAAAGAGGCCATTCAAAAATTAACCAAAGAGGGAAAAGTTGCAGCGTGGGGAATCAGTATCAACCGCTGGGAGCCGAACAATGCACTAAAAACGCTCGAAACCGGCCTGATCGACGCCGTACAGGTGATTTACAATATTTTCGACCAGGCTCCGGAGGATCTTCTGTTCCCGCTTTGCCGGAAACTGGATATCGGCGTGATCGCCCGCGTCCCGTTCGATGAAGGTACCCTCACCGGTACATTGACGAAGGAAACCACTTTCCCTGCCGACGACTGGCGCGCAACCTATTTCGTGCCTGAAAACCTGAACACCAGCGTGGATCACGCCGAGGCACTGCGCCCGGATATTCCCGCGGGTATGACGATGGCCGAACTTGCCCTGCGTTTCATCCTTAACAATCCCGACGTGCATACCACGATCCCGGGCATGCGCAGGCTCGCGAATGTGCGCGCGAACGTAGCCGTGAGCGACGGCGTGAAGCTCGACGCGGCAGTGGCGGAAAAAATGAAAGCCCACCGCTGGGACCGCCAGCCGACCAAGTGGTCGCAATAACTAAAAAGCGAAATGCCTTCCATCACCGGGAGGCATTTCGCTTTTTATACAGCCCTTATCTAGCGATACAATTTCGCATCCACGGAAAACCTTCCGGGACCTGTCAGAAACAGTGCAATGTAAGGCAGGAGGAACAGCAATGCATGTTCCTTCATATCGAAAGGGTCTTTGGCGTGCACGATAGCCGCCACCACGACCATCGTGATGATCAGTGGAATGAGCGCCGCACGCGTTCCCAGGCCTAGAATAATGAGGATGGAACATCCGAATTCGGCACAGATCGTGAGCACGTAGGAAAGCTCCTCCCCAATCCCGATCGGATCCGCAAACGAATGATCGCCGCCGAGAAATGTGGTAAGCTTCGCGTAACCGTGCGTGAGCATAAGGCATGAAATCCCGACCCGCAGAATCAGCACGGCCCAGTCCGCCGAAGCCGGGAGTTTGATCGGTTTCAAAAATCTTTTAAGCATAGTGGGTTGAATTGGTTATACATCGTTCAGCAAAGGTTTAGAACCAATGCAGCTGCGAAGATAGTTTCCAAGCGCATTCACTGTAACCGAATTTTTAATTTTCATATATCAAGTTTTATTTTTAGGTTTGTCTAAATTTATATTCAGATAAAAATAAATTAATAATTCGGCGGTTCTATGAAGCTTCGTATACTACTACTATTCAGCTGCTTGCCATTCGGTGCCTGGGCGCAGTTCTCGCTATCCGGAAAGATCTCACTGGAAGGGCAGAGCGACCCTGCATTCGGGGCATCTGTTTATATCAATGAATTGAAAACAGGTACGACGGCGGACACGGCAGGATATTTCCGGCTTACCGGCGTTCCCAAAGGCGTTTACACCGTGCGTGTCAGTTATGTTTCGATGCCTACCGTCACCGAGAAGAATGTCCGGATCGACCGCGATGTCCGAAAAGATTTTGTCATGAAATCGGGTGCCAATGCATTGGAAGAGGTGGTTGTAACGGGTACAATGAAAGAAGTTTCGAAGCTGGACAGTCCGGTTCCGGTGGACATTATCACCTCCAAATTCATTTATAAAAACCCCGTACCCAGCATTTTCGAGGGGCTGAGCTATGTCAATGGCGTGCGCCCCCAGCTGAATTGCAATGTCTGCAATACGGGCGACATCCATATCAACGGGCTTGAAGGCCCATACACTATGGTGCTGATCGACGGCATGCCGATGGTAAGCGGACTTTCGACGGTGTACGGTCTTTCCGGCATTCCCAATAGCCTGATCGAACGGGTGGAAATCGTGAAAGGGCCTGCGTCTACCCTGTATGGTTCGGAAGCGGTGGGCGGCTTGATCAATATTATCACTAAAAATCCGTCGAAAGCGCCGGTGTTCTCGGCGGATGTGTTCAGTACAACCTGGCGCGACTATAATGTAGACCTCGGCGTGAAGTTTACGCCCGGCGAAAAAAGCAGCTCCTTGCTGGGGGTAAACTATTTCAATTATCAGAATCCGACAGACCATAATAAAGACGGCTTCACCGACTTGACACTTCAAAACCGCATTTCGGTGTTCAATAAATGGTCGTTCAATCTGCGGAACAACCGGCACGCCAATATAGCGGCTCGCTACTATTACGAGGACCGGTGGGGCGGACAAATGCAATGGAACCGCTCTTACCGGGGCGGAGACCAGGTTTATGGCGAGAGTATTTATACCAAACGGTTTGAGGTTTTGGGAAACTATCAGCTTCCGCTTTCAGAAAAAGTTACGTTACAATATTCTTTCAGCTCCCACAACCAGAACTCGGCGTACGGCCATGTGCCATTCAATGCGGACCAGAAAATTGCATTCGCGCAGCTTCTTTGGGATAAGGAGATCGGCAAGCACAGCCTCCTGATGGGAACACCCTTCCGTTACACTTTTTACAATGATAATACGCCTGCCACACGCTACGCCGACGGGCAGGACCATGCCGACAAGATTTATCTTCCCGGCATATTTATCCAGGACGAGATCAAAAGCGGCCCGCATTCCATTCTGCTCGGCGCCCGCTATGACTATAACAGCCGCCATGGAAGCATTTTCACGCCAAGGGGCGCTTACAAATACAAATTCAACCAGACGGATGTGGTAAGGCTCAATATCGGACGAGGCTTCCGGATTGTGAACCTTTTTACCGAAGACCATGCCGCATTGACCGGCTCCCGAGAGGTCATTCTGAAAGAGGCACTGAAACCGGAGCAAAGCTGGAATGCCAATATCAACCTCGTCAAGAAAATTGTAACGGGTAATTCATTCATCGGAATCGACGCCTCGGTATTTTATACACACTTCACCAACCGCATTCTCCCCGATTACGATACCAACCCTAACCAAATTATTTATGATAACCTGGACGGTTATGCGGTGTCCAAAGGCATTAGCCTGAACCTGGATTTCAACTTCCCGTTCCCGCTTAAAATCATTGCCGGCGGGACGTACATGGACAACTTCCAGAAAGAGAATGGCGTGCGTTTCAGGCCGGTACTCACCGAAAGGTTTACAGGAACCTGGTCCGTTTCCTACGAGATAGAAAAAGCGGGGCTCTCATTCGACTACACCGGAAACATTTATGGGCCTATGCGGCTGCCTCTTCTGAGCGCAGAGGACCCGCGTGCCGCCAACTCGCCGGTATGGTCTTTGCAGAACATCCAGCTCACCAAAAAATTTGCTAGTGGACTGGAAATTTATGGGGGTGTCAAAAACATTCTCAACTTCACACCGCCCGCCAATTCGATCGCCCGCGCCCACGATCCGTTCGACAAAAATGTCAGATTTGACGACCAGGGACAAGTAATTGCAACGCCCGACAATCCTTACCGGCTAACGTTCGATCCGTCGTATGTTTATGCGCCAAATCAGGGCATCAGGGCATTTTTGGGCGCGAGATACACCCTCAAATAAAAGAGTGCCGAGATTTTAAAAAATGTCGCATGAAATGTTATTATATAACTTTTCAAAGACCAAATAGATTTAGCATTCTGATATTCATTGATTTGAATATTTTTTGATTGTATCTTTGAGCCATCAACCAATTAACACTACAAGTTATGGCATTAACAAAACAGTTTGTAAAAAGTAAATCTGTTTACAAAGTGACGTTTACAGTTCCTGCGGAAGCAGCATCAGAAGCGAAGAAAATTGCCCTCGTAGGCGAGTTCAATGGCTGGAATCCGGAAGAAGCTATCGCATTGAAAAAACAGAAAGACGGCTCATTCAAAACCAGCCTCGAACTGGGAGCGGGAGAATATCAGTTCCGTTACATTCTCGACGGCGAGAAGTGGGAAAACGACTGGGCAGCAGACAAATATGTACCAGCCGGCGTAGATGCTACGGAGAATTCGGTGGTGGTACTTTAATGGGCTTTAGGCTATAAGCTGTAAGCCTTAGGCTAAAAGCAAAAAACCGGGAACCAGTTCCCGGTTTTTTTATACCTGTACCATAAAAGCTTATGGCCTATAGCTTACTGCCTATCACCCTATATCGTAAAACTATCACTCTCCACATACGCCTTGATCAGCGCTTCTTCGCCTTCTTTTCCCTGCTGCGAGTTTCCGTGTTCCATCCCCATGATAAACGACTTGCCTTCCTTCTTGCTGCGGTCGTAGATGTATTTGAAGATGTTTTTGTAGTTGATTTCCCCTGTTGTCGGCTCTTTACGACCGGGTTCATCTCCGATCTGGAAGTAATCGATTTCACTCCACGTGCGGTCGATGTTGTAAATCAGGCGCCCTTCGTTTTTCTGCATGTGGTAGATATCATACAGGATCTTGCAGGATTTGCTGTTCACGCCACGGCAGATTTCATAAGTTTGATCGGACGTTCTGAGGAACAAATTCGGTGAGTCGCTCAGCGGTTCCAGCACCATTACCAGGCCGTGCGGTTCCAGGATTTCAGCACCACGGCGCAATGCATCGATCACGTTTCCGGTTTGTACGCCGATCGGCAGGTTTCTCTCGAAATCGCCCGGAACGACCGTCATCCATTTCGCATTCACGCGTTTCGCCACCTCCACTGCCTTTTTGCAGCCATTGAGGAAGATATCGATGTATTCTTTTTTGCCTGCGGCCAATGTATTGGCACCATTACCGCCTTTGTCCACCACAAATACCCCCATTTCCATTCCCAAACGGCTCATTTCCTTCGCAATGGCCTCCTGTTGCTCCACTGGGCGGCCCATCATACCGTTGTCTTCCAACGCCATAAACCCTTGGTCTGCCATAAATTTAAGCTGGTCGATCACGTCCTTTCCGGCGCTGTTCTGGAACATCCCGAAGTGGGAAGCATATTTGAGCTTAAACTTGTTTTTGGCCATCGGAGCGGCGCCCAATGCATCTCCTGCTGCAATTGCGGCACCAGCCAAACCAAGGGTAGATTTTACAAAATTTCTGCGGAGCATAAATGTTTCGATGTTTTTGTTTCAAATTTAAAGATGTACAGTCCGGAAATATACCCCAAAATCGCATCTCAATCTTCGTACTACTGGCTTTTTCTGCGTTTTCTTCGCTCCTTCTTGCCACTTTTCGGTTCTTCGGAAGGCTTGGTTACCACTTCCTCCACAGGCGGCTTCGGCAGGTAAGGTGCGAGCTGCGCTTTGATCTCCTCCCGGAATGCATTCTTCACGCCCTCCAGGGCAGCCACTTTCACTTCTCCGTCGATCTGATCCCCCCTCAGCAACTTCACCACCGCTTCTTCACCGGGCCAGCTCGCTCCCAGGTACCTCGCCGCATTTTTGCGCACGCTCATCGACTCGCCCGCATTCAGCAATGTCGAACGCAGCAAATAAACCGACTCCGAGCTGCCTACCGTCTGTATCGAAGCCAGCAACGCCGATTTCCTCTCGTCATTCATTCCGGCCAGTTTTTGGCTCAGGTATGAAATACCCGCCTGTTCGAGCAGCAAAGCACCGGCGTCGCGGCCTATCACCTCATCCGACTTACTCAAAGCCAGTTTCAGCAACCGGTCATTTTCCGATTCCAGCTCGTAGCGCGTCATCAGATCAATGTAATGCTCCGTACCGTAAGTCTCGTCGAGCAGCTTGTTCAGCGCCGTCAACCCCTGCTGGGAGTTTGTTACAAATGATTTATCCAAATGCAGCAGCGCCAGTTTGCTCACTTCAATACGATCGGAAGAAGGGACGTTCAACACACTCAGCAATGCCTGTGTTTTTTCATAACCTGCATGGAAGAAGTCAAACGAACGGAAATAGCGGAGCCTGCTTTTGAAACTTACCGCCGTATCGGCAGCCAATTCGCTTAGGTAGGGAATGGCCTTCCGTGTGCGCGCGAGCCAGATAATGTCCTTACCGGCATCGCGCAGCCACGGTTTCGGCCCCTGCCGTTCCAACCAAGCGGGAAAAAGGCGCTCCCACTGGTCGTAGGCGCCGATGCTTAGCGCCTCCACGGTCCAGCGGTCATTACCTTTATATTGTTTGGCCAGTTGAAGCCACACATCCAATGCTTCGTAAGTATGATTATGGTTGATCGCCAATGCGCATTCGCGGCGTACCTGCGGGTCGCGGTCGGAGGTGAGACGCTTGATGTATTCGGTGGGGTCGCTGTTACGCTGGCGCACCGCCCGCAACGCGGTAATGCGCAAATTCGGGTTCAACTCGCGGAACCCGATGTCGAGGTTGCGGTAATTGAAACCCTCGATGCGGTTCAATACCCACAATGCACGGGCGCGGAGCTTGGGATTGCCATTATATAACCTGAAAAGTTCTTCCAAAAAAGGCTCAGCCGCCCAGCCGTGCTTTACACACGCATTCCAGGCCAGATAGCGCTGCGACAAGTTGGGGCTTTGCAATGCTTTTACCGCCTGCTCAGGTATGGAAAGGTCAAAAACGGGGACCTTATAAGGGGTACCGGGAGGCGCAACGCGGAAAATGCGGCCGCGGCTCCGGTCTTTCATTTTGTGAGAGCCCATTACAGGGTCGTACCAGTCGGACACGATCAGCGAACCGTCGGGTGCCACGCACACATCCGTCGGCCGAAACCACTTATCACGTTTGCCCTCAAGAATGGGCAATATACCGGTTGATTTATAACCTGCACCCTCGTTCTGAACCGGGAATGCGCTCACGTAGCCCTGCCCGGCGTCGGCAAGGAGAATCTGGTCCCAGTAGCGGCGAGGCAGCAAGTCTCCTTCGTAGATCGTCATTCCCATTGGAAAACCCGAGCCGGTTTCCAGCAAATCGGGCACTACTCCAGGGTCATTCTGGTGCCAGTGGCGGCGCGGGATTTCGTCTTCCAGGTTGGTACGGTTGAGCCTCCAGCTTGCCCCCGTCATTTCATCGATATAACCGAAATTACCATTCTCCATCACGTACGATACGCGGTCGGCCCCGTTGCCCGGCTCCTCCTGGTCCGACTGCCACATGGTACCGTAGCTATCCACCGCCACTTCCCAGCCATTGCGGAAGTTTTCTGCCATGATTTCCACCTTGGTAAAGTCCTGCTCGCAGCGGAAGATCACACCCTGCCTGTATTGCCGGAAATCAATCGGCCGCTCGTATTTATCGAGCAGCGGCCGGTCCTGGCCGTCTACCAATTGCCTGCCGGCATTCCCGAAACTGAAATAGAATTTGCCGTCCGGCCCAAAAACGAATGCATGCACGCCCGCATCGTTCTGAGTGCCGCCGATGCCTTTGAAGAGAATTTCCTTTGTATCGGCCTTGTCATCACCATTGGTATCTGTAAAAAGCCACACGTAAGGGCTCTGTGAAACAATGGCCTTGTTACCCATTACCCAAATACCCAGCGGCGCATTGAGCTCCGGGCCCTGATAGAATACTTTCGTCACATCCGCTTTGCCATCCCCGTCCTTATCCTCCATGATCACGATCCGGTCGCCCTGCCCAAGCTCCGACTTGCCATTGACGTTCGGCCGGTAGTTATAGGCTTCACAAGCCCACACACGCCCGCGATGGTCCACATCGATATTGATCGGATTGATCACATTGGGTTCCGAGGCAAAGAGCGTCGCTTCAAGGCCATCGGCTGCCTGTAGGCCCGCCAACGCGTTACGCGAGAAGCGCCGCTCAGTCTCCGACAATGCAGCATAGGCACTATCCGGATTGACAACCACCAATGAATCAACAACTTGACTAAAACCTTGAAATGAAAGAGAGGTAAAAAGAATCGCAGCACACCACGCAGACCTCACGATAGGGAATTGTTTCAAAACGAATTTTTGATGATGCAGATAATTTCAAAAAACGTTATAAAAATACCTCCTATTTCGGGATTTACGAAATGGAGATCCGGGAAATTGTCACCTCCCGGCGATTTGGAGTGGCTTGATTTAGAGTTGAAAGGTGTGTAAATTCCATCACGATTTACATGCACTATCAGTATTTATGAAGGAAAAAATCAGGCATTTGATTGCCGAGAAGATTATTGAACAAGGCCAGATAAAAATCAGGATGCGCAATCTTGCAGTCGTGGAAAAGCTGTCAGAAGAGGTTCAGAATTACTTTCTGGACAGGCTGCGCAATCTTGATGAAGATATTGAAACATTGAAAAAAATCTTGAAGCAATTGGATCAATAACCAAAAGACCGATGAAAAAAGAACAAATCATAAAAGCACTATATGACGCGGACACGGAGGCATCTATTCAGGAAGCCAACGATGCATGGCTTGCATGCTATCAAGCGTCGCCGGAGTCGGACCAGCGATATTTATTAGAGGAGTATCACAGGTTCGGTGACCATATTACAAAGAAAGGCGAGGAGTCAGATCTCAAAATGAAGGAAATCATGGCCGAATTCGAAGCCAGGAAGCTAGCTGAATCCCAGCATTCATAAATGGAAAAAGGAGCCAGGAGGCTCCTTTTTCCATTTTACTTCTTCTTGAGATTACTCAGATAATCCACCAAACTCACCAACTCCTCGGTACTCATCGCATCCTGCAAGCCCGATGGCATCATGGAATCTTTCAGCTGCTTGATCGATTTTACCTGCGACATTTTGTATTCCTGCGTCGAACCGCCGGGGAATTTGAGGATCAGGTCGGTTTCGGTTTTGCTGGATATGATACCGGAAACTGCGGTACCGTCCTTTAAGGTAACTTCAAAACCTTCGTAACCAAAGCCAATGCCCGCGCTCGGATCCATAATGGCCGCATATTGCGCCTCCTTCGGCAGTTTGCTTCCGATTTCAGACAGTTTCGGACCGAAATCCATTCCCTCGCCGTTTACCTGATGGCATACCGAGCAATAGGATGTGAAAACCTGCCTGCCTTTGGTAATGTCTCCCTTCATACCCACGAGATCCTTCACTTCCGGATGTTTTCTGACGGCTACGGCCGGACCATCCATATATTTGGCTGCTTCCAGTTTCACAGACTTCCGCCACGCGCCATTCAAGCCTTGCACCGCAGCGGCTTTTGCTTCACCAGCCAGTTTTCCATCTTTCAGCAATACCAGCACCTGATCCTCCCCGCTCATCGTTCCGCCCAATGATTTGGCAGCGATGATACGCAGGTCTTCGGGATAGCTATTGTCGGTGGCAACAGACTTCAATATTTCGAGCGCATCCTTACTTCCTACCGATTTCAGGGCAGTCAAAGCACTCGCACTTTTACTTTTATCCGAACCTTTGACAACGCCCCAGACCAGCGGCGCTCCGCCTTGCTTGATCAGTTGCGACGCCGCTGCGGATCCCGTACGGCTCGCTGATTGTTCCAGGGCCATCGAAAGAAGGCGCTGGTTTTCAGAAGACAGCTCGTACTTCGCCACAAGTTCAAGGTAGGCCTGCGTGCCGTAAGTGGCATCGAGCATCTTTTTCAATGCTGCCATTGCCTCCGGCGTTTGTTTCACAAAAGCAGGATCGAGGTGGCGCATCACCAGCTCATTTACCTTATCCTGGTCTTTGCCCGAGCCATTGGTGAGTTTCAGCAGCGCCATGGATTTCTCGCGGCCAGCCGAGTTGAAATCGAATGCCCGGAAGTAACGCAGCCTGCTTTTCAGGTCCACCATCGGGTCGCCCGCCAGGGAAGCCAGCAATTGAACGGATTCTTTACCGCGCGAGCGCCATACAATGTCCTTTCCTGCCTGCGTAACCACCGGATTGGTGCCCGCTTTACCCAACCATGCTTTGAAAAACGAATCCCATTGCGCATCGGCACCGATACCCAGCGCTTCCAGGTACCAGCGGTCTTTGCCGTCGTACTGTTGCGCAAGCGTTGCCCACAAGCCGGGAGCATCGGCGGACGGATTATGGTGCAAAAGCAATGCACATTCCCGCCGCACCTGTGGCTCTGCATCTTTGGACAATGCTTTGATGTAGGGGATTACATCCAGGTGCTTCGACTCGGAAGCTGCCCGCAGGCCGGCGATGCGGATATCCGCATTGGCGTCTTTGATCGCCTGATCAACGGCTTTTTTGGCTGTGAACGGCCATTTGCTCAGCAGCCACAGCGCGCGTGCCCGCATGCGGGGTTCGGCATTTTTATTGGAAAACAGCTTTTCAAGGCTTGGCGCCGCCTTTGCGCCCATACCGTTCAATGTATTCCATGCATGGTAGCGGGTCGATAGGTTGGGGCTTTGCAATGCTTCAACCGCACCAGCTACCGTAGTCAAATCTATTTTGGGAACGCGGTAAGGTGTGTTCATGGGAGCAATGCGGTAAATACGACCCTTACCCTGATCACCCGCCTGGTGCCCGCCCACACCCGGATCGTACCAGTCGGAAACAAGCAGGGAGCCGTCAGGCGCAACGCAGACGTCGGAAGGCCGGAACCATTGATCGCGCTTACCGTCTACAACATTGACGATCTTGGCCGTATACCCGGCACCTGCTTTCTCCACAGGATATGAGCGAACCACATTATGCCCCGGTTCGCAATGGATCATTTGTCCCCAAAACTCTTTCGGAAGCAGTTTTCCTTCATAAACGACCATTCCGGTTGGTGAGCCGGAGCCCGTTTGCAGGAGGTTAGGCACCACACCCGGGTCATTTAAATGCCAATGGCGATAGGGAATGGAATCTTCCATGTTGGTGCGGTTGGCACGCCAGCCCGCTCCCGTCATTTCGTCGGTGTAGCCATAGTTGCCGTATTGCATCACGTAATTGATCCGCACGCCTTTGTTGCCGTCGTCGTCATTGTCCGATTGCCACATCGTACCGTAGCTATCGACCGCCACTTCGAAATTGTTCCGGAAGTTGTTCCCGAGTACTTCGATATTCGTAAAATCTGGATCGCAGCGGAATACCATGCCTTGTTTCAGCTTCGAGAAGTCGATCGGCTTGCCGTCTTTTCCTACAACCGGGTTGCCCTTTCCGTCGAGAAGGTGGTCGCCTTCATTTCCGAAATTGAAATACAGCTTACCATCCGGCCCGAATACGAACGCATGCATGCCATGATCGTGCTGGTCGCCGCCGATACCTTCAAAAATGACCTCCTTTTTATCGGCTTTCAAATCGCCGTTCTCGTCGGTAAACAGCCATACATAAGGGCTTTGGGAGACAATGACCTTATTTCCCATCACCCAAACGCCAAGCGGCGCATTCATTTCCGGTCCCTGGTAGAAAACCGTCGATTTATCCGATTTGCCATCGCCATTGGTATCTTCCAACACCACAATGCGGTCGCCCTCCTGATGGGTCGGATTGCCGTTGATCGCCGGACGATAATTGTAAGCTTCGCACACCCACACTCTCCCCAGGTGATCCACATCGATGTTCGTCGGGTTGGTGATCGTCGGCTCGGATGTGAACAGGGTTGCCTCCAAGCCGTTGGCGGTCGTAAGGCCGGCGACGGCGTACCTCGACGAGCGCTTTTGAGCGTCACTAAGGTCTTTGTAGAGCGTATCGGCCGAAGCGGCGTCAAGCGTGCTGGGGTTGGAACGCTGATAGGAGGCGACCATCAAACCTGCCAGCAAACAACCGGCGGGAAAGAGGAAAAGCGATTTTTTAAAGTTCATAGGTAAATCGAGCGCTTTTTGGCCTTGAATCAGAAAGCATTATCCCGACCCAACGCCTAGACGTGTCATTTTTACAATAATAAATTTTTACTACGAGTATAAGAGGCCACCGACTTGTATTTACTATCATGAAAAAGACTTTTTTTTCCTGTCTGGCACTTTGTGCCGCCGCTGAAATTTCAGCCCAGAATATCCTTCCTGCCGACGTGCAGATCAAGACTGCCGTCATGGCCGCGCCGTCCGACAAGCAGGCGGGCGCGAAAGTGTACGGTTACGCCGCGGATGGTACATTCAAAATTCTTCGTGAGGGCAGCAACGACTTTGTTTGCCTGGCCGACGATCCGAAAAAGGAAGATATCAGCGTATCGTGCTACTTCGCCGAGCTCGACGCATTCATGGAACGTGGGCGCGTGCTGGCGAAAGAGGGCAAGAACCAAAAAGAGATTTTTGACATCCGCGAGAAGGAAGTGAAAGAGGGCAAACTGAAAATGCCCAAGCAGTCATCTACCCTTTACGTTTTGTCCGGCTCGAAAGATAACTACGACGCTGCCACCGGTTCGCTCAAAAACGGCTACCTCCGCTATGTCGTCTACATTCCTTTTGCCACGGCAGAAAGTACCGGGCTGCCATTAAAACCGGACGTGCCAGGCATGCCGTGGATCATGGACCCGGGCACGCACCGTGCGCATATTATGATCAACCCACCGAAACCCTGATGCTGCACAAACCAACCTACGGCCATTTTTAGGGTATATCACCCCAAACGGCGTCTTTTCGATCAAAAAAGCAACGGGAATTCAATGAAAAAAACAGCACGTATACTTACCGTTTTGAGCCTGCTCGCATTATCAGTTCCATCTATGGCGCAAACAGAAACCATCAACCTTTGGCCGGAAGGTAAAGTCCCCAATTTTAAGAAGAGTGACGTTGAAGAAAAATCGGTTACCGATGCACAGGGCATTCTGCGGATCAGCGGTGTGACAGTTCCGTCGATGACGGCATTCATCGCACCAAAGGAGAAAGCCACAGGCGCTGCGGTGCTGATCTGCCCGGGAGGCGGCTACGGTATTCTCGCCGCATCGCACGAAGGCAGTGATTTTGCCAAATGGTTCAACGACCGCGGCATTTCCGCATTTGTACTCAAATATCGCCTGCCCAATGAAAAAGCCATGGCGCACCAGCATGAAGTGCCGCTCATGGATGCGATGCAAGGCACGAAACTGATCCGGCAGAACGCCGCTAAATGGGGGATTGATGTCAATAAAATCGGTGTAATGGGCTTCTCGGCCGGAGGGCACCTTGCCGCTACGCTTTCTACCCATTACAACATGGGCGAAAAGGCCTCTGCCGACGGCAAACCGAATTTTTCCATCCTCATATACCCGGTTATCTCGTTTCAGCCCGCGATCTCGCACGGCGGCTCGCGCGACAACCTGCTGGGGCCTGAGAAATCGGAAGAGCTGATCAAATACTACTCGAACGAATTGCAGGTTTCCGAGCAAACGCCGCCGGCGTTCCTCGTGCACGCGATGGATGATACCGGTGTACCGGTTGAAAACAGCATCCAATATTACCTCGCACTCAAAGGCAAAAAAATCCCGGCAGAAATGCATTTGTATCCCAAAGGCGGCCACGGCTACGGTATGCGTACCGAAGGAAAAGGTTCGTTGGCCAACTGGCCCGCCGCCATGGAGGGCTGGCTGAAAGCAATGGGTTACCAGAAAAATTGACCGCGACGACGAATTAATCCCTAGTTTTGAAGAAAAATCAACGCTAGGGATTATTCAGTTTATGAATGCTTTTAACCGCCTGGTGGTCAACAAACGATCACTCCTCTTTATTGTGCTGGCCATTGCGGCATTTGCAACGCTTCAATCGGTATTCTCCCACCCCAAAACATTCGCCAACCAGCCGCAACTTTACACTACCTATAACAACTACGTCATTTTCAAGCAGTCGTTCTTCCATTTGATCGAAGGGAAAAATTTGTACAGATGGCATGTCGACGAGCATTGGGACTTGTTTAAATATAGTCCGGCATTTGCGCTCGTTTTTGGCATACTCTCCATTATGCCCACATTTGTCGGCCTGTTTTTCTGGAATTTACTGAATGTGGCGGTACTCTTCTTCTCGGTTTACTTCCTGCCCCGGATCGATTTGCGGACAAAAGGGCTGATGATCACTTTCATGCTGGTGGAGCTGCTGACGGCCACACAAAACGAGCAAAGCAATGCGCTGATTGCCGGATTGCTGCTGTTTGGGTTCGGATTTCTGGAAAGGGACAGGTACTGGATGGCGTCGCTGTGTATCGTATGCACGATTTTTATCAAACTATTCGGTATTGTAGCGCTTGCATTGTATCTGCTGTATCCCAATAAATTCAAACTCGCTTACACCACCGCCGCGTGGGTGGTGCTGCTAACCATATTGCCCATTGTAGCGGTATCGCCGGAGCAGTTCGTGGTCCTTTACAAAACATGGTGGAAGCTGCTGGCCGCCGACCGTGATTTTTCCGATGGCCTGTCGGTAATAGGCTGGTTGAAAATATGGTTTTCGCTGGATGTGAACAAAACGTACGTCAACCTGACCGGAATGGCGCTGTTCTGCCTGCCGCTGCTGAAAATAAAGTCTTACAGCAATTTTGTATTCCGCGCATTGATGCTGGCATCCGTACTGGTATGGGTGGTGATCTTCAACCACCGCGCCGAATCCCCGACGTTTATCATTGCCATTGCGGGCGTTGCGGTTTGGTACTATATGCAGGCGCCTACCACGCTGAACTACGTGCTGCTGGTGCTCGCATTCGTGTTCACCACCCTATCCCCTACCGATTTATTCCCGCCATTCATCCGCAACCAGTATTTCTGGCCGTATGTAGTGAAGGCCGTGCCCTGCATTCTGATCTGGGGTAAAATCATTTATGACCTGCTCTTTACCGAACTGCTTCCGAGACATGCCGAAGTGGAAGTGGCTCATAACTGAGGGCATAAAAAAAGCGTTACAGAAATGCTGCGGCGACATCCTGTAACGCTGTAAAAAATAGGGTCTGCCTTAGTTCGCACCCAGAAGCGTCCGGCTCACCTCCTTCACCTCTTTGGTAGACAGGTAAATGCTTTTTACGATTTTCTCGGATTCGTTCGATATTTCGAGGGTGTAAACGCCATCACCCATTTCATCAAAGCTTATTTTCCTCCCGGTTTTGGTGATGTATTTAGGCACAAATTCCTCGTGTAGCAGCTTTCCTTTACTGTCCATCAGGCGGATCGCTACTTTTTCGCCTTTTTCTTTTTCCATCATCACATTCATCGACATGGTGTCCCGCACGCGGTACATGCCCACCCGGAATTTTTCGCAGGTATTGTTCTTGCATTCTGCTTTTGGCGACACGATCGGATCCGCCTGCACCTGGGCAGCAACGGCAAATAATGCAAATGTAGCGGCAACGGCGGTTTTTAAGATGTTTTTCACGGCTCTTGAAGGTTAAGTGATTGGTACATTGAAATTGATTTCGAACCAATGAGGTAACCGCCAGAGGCATTGTTGCATACTAAGTTTGGACGGTTGTAAATGAGGTTGAGCGGCGCCGAAGATAAATCAGATCGGTATGCTGGATCATTCCCACACCTCTTTTCATGTTTTTGTTCCGGTCAGCCGCCATTTATTTATTATATTTGATTAAGCTAACTTTTCAAACTTATGGCTGTAACGTATCACATTAAGATCAAAAAAGAATATGCTGCTTCGCTTATTGAGAAATTGCAAAAGGCGGACGCTATTGATTTGATCAAAGAAACCGATAGTGAAGTCTTACAGGATTGGCATGTTACAGAAGTTCAGAGGCGCATCAATAAATACAAAGACTCCCCCGATCTGCTGATAGACGAAGATGAAGTCTTCAAAATGCTGGATGCAAAATAATGGCGGCTTACAGGCTCAAATTCACTCCGGAGGCTATTCTTGATATCTCCGAAGCTTCTGAATATTATGAAAGCGAAAAGCCTGGCCTGGGAAGAAGATTCAAAGCCTTAGTTAAAGGAAAGCTCATCCTGATCAAAGAATCACCATTGATATATGAAGTAAAATATGGCGATGTCCGCTTTGCCATGGTGGATTTCTTTCCTTACAGCATTCACTTTACCGTCAATTCACCCGCACATATCATACAGGTTCACGCTGTACTCTGTCAATACCGGAATCCTTCAAAATTCTGGAAAGGGTTCGACTCTTAACCCCCGATCGCGATCATTTCGCGGTTCTGTTCGTATTCCGACTTGGCTTGCTGCTCGGAGAAACTGGCGTGGCCGCCGTGAGCAAAGTGTTTTTTCTGGAAGTGCGTATAAATGAGGGGACGGACGTCGTCGCCCTGCCGCAATGGGGTGAGCAAATCGACTTCTGAGGTGTCGAAAAGGCAGTTTTTGAGCTTACCGTCGGCAGTAAGGCGAATGCGGTTGCAACCTTCGCAAAAGGGATGTGTAACCGTGCCGATGATCCCGAATGTACCAGAACCGCCGTTCACCTGAAATCTCCGTGCGGTATCGTGTAGCTCACCTGCGACCGCCCGATATTCAAAGTCCTGCCCGATCGTCGTCAGAAGATCGGAGTAGGAAACAATCTTGGACATATCCCATTGGTTACCTTTGAACGGCATGAATTCAATGAAACGGACGTGCAAATTCGGCTCGTCCAGTGTCAGGCGCACAAAATCATTGACCTCGTCGTCATTCGTACCGCGCATCACCACCATATTGACCTTCACCACAAACCCCTCTCCTAACAGCAGGCGAATGTGGTCCAGTGTTTTGCCAAAATGATCCCGCTTGGTAATCGATCGGAACCGCTCTTCACGAAGCGTATCCAGACTGACATTCAGCGACGTAACGCCTGCCGCCTTTAATTCCGGAATAAACTGATCTATATAAACGGCATTGGTGGTCAGCGTCAGTGACGCGGGAAGTTTTCCGAGCGTGGAAATGATCTCGCCGGCATCCTTGCGTACCAACGGTTCCCCGCCGGTAAGCCGGATCTTTTCAACACCCATTTCCACAAACAGGCCAGCCAGATAGGAAATTTCATCGGCCTGCATCAGCCATTTGGACGGCATGAATTGCATATCCTCCTGCGGCATACAATAGGTACAGCGAAGATTGCACTTATCCGTCAGCGAGATGCGCAGATAAGTGTGTTTGCGACCAAATGTATCTACAATAGGCAGTGCCATCAGTTGTTGCTATTCGTGTTTCTTCCCTTCCAAAACATTAAAAACATGCAAAACATGCGGAAAAAGCGCATCCATATATTCAGTAACGCCGCCGGTGCTGCCCGGCATGGCGATCACGAGCATTTCATCCATAAAACCCGCCACAGACCGCGACAACATTGAGGTTGGGACGCGCTCCTGGCCATACTGACGGGCCGCTTCGACAATACCCGGAACTTCCCGGTCGAGCAGTTCAGAGACCGCTTCCGGTGTCACGTCGCGGGGAGAAAGGCCGGTTCCGCCGGTGATAAGCACCATGTTGTATCCCGAGGCTTGGAGCGCATGCAACTTGTTCTGAATGCCCGCCTTGTCGTCCGCAATGATGCTGTAATCACCCGCTTCCAGCTGAAATGCTTTCAGCTTTTCGATGATCTTCTTCCCGGATTTGTCTTCCCCTATTCCATTTGAAATACTGTCCGAGCATACTACTACGGCCGTTTTAAGACCTTCGGGCGCAGGTCTGCGGTCACTCTTACCGCCCTTTTTCTCCAACAACCGGATATTGCGTATTACAACACCCTTGTCAATCGGTTTGAGCATGTCGTACATTGTGAGTGCTACCACCGACGCACCGTGCATTGCTTCTACTTCGACGCCTGTTTTATAAATTGTTTTGACTGTCAGTTCAATGACAATCGTCAAATCCTCGATACGGTACTGAACGCCGGTATACTCCACCGGAATCGGATGGCAGTCGGGCAGCAAGTCGGGCGTCTTCTTGACCGCCAGAAAACCGGCGGCTTTTGCCATTTCAAACACATCGCCCTTCGGCACGGTCCGGTTTTGAATAGCCTCCACGGTTTCCGGCTTGCTTACCTGCACAATTGCCTGTGCGGTGGCGATACGGAGTGTGTTGGTTTTATGGGTAATGTCGACCATTTATAATTTCGAATGAATGAATGTTCGAGTGAGTGAATGATTGAATTATTGAATGAGTGAATGAGTGAATGAGTGATTAGTCATGAGGTCAGTGAGTCACTTGTTGCAGTGATCAAAACAATTCCTAACCAATACTTGACTAGACTTGACAATTCCTGAATTTCTTCATTCAGTCATTCACTCATTCACTCATTCAAAATTAACTATTCTCCTTCCAAACATGCCCGCCTTCACCGACCAGCTCCTTGCCGAAGATCGGCACGTTGGCCTTTATTTCTTCCACAATATACTCCGACGCTTCGAAAGCGGCCCGGCGGTGCGGGGATGAAACGAATACGAAAAGGCTGATCTCGCCCGTGGGTACTAATCCTAGGCTGTGATAGATATGCATGCATGTCAGCTCGAATTTTGCAAAAGCAGCCTCGCGGATGTCGTGGAATGCCTGTTCGGCCATTTCTTCGTAAGCCGTGTAATCAATGCCTGTTACGGCACCACCTTCCTTTTGGTCGGCCCGGATCTGCCCGAGGAAAATCGCGTGGGCGCCAATGCCTGTTTTGGATTGGTGACTTGCGATCGACTTCGCGACGAAATCGGGGCTGATCGGCCCGTGAACAAATACCTTCTTGGGTTTATGTGCTTTTTCCATGTCCTTCTGTTAACCTCCTGCAAACGGGGGAAGTAATGCAATTTCGGCCGGCGTTTCGATCAACACAAAATCATCCAAAATCTTCTGGTTGACTGCAATCTTGAATTTTTTATCACGCATTGCCGGGTATTTGTCCAGGATCTGTGCGCGGAATTGCCCCACCGTCAGTTGGCCTGCGGCGTTCCAGACCTCGTCAGGCAACCCGGCGATCTCGGCCAGCATTCCGAAATATTTGACTTGAAAACTCATCGCTATCTGATAATCCATTCCATCCAATAACCCGCAATCAGTCGGCCGGGTTCAGAGCGGGAGCAAATGTACTTCCACAAGTTCGCCCGGTGCTACCTGGTTTTGCGAGACAGGCAAGTAGATAATCGCATTGGCAACCGCAAACGAGCCTATTACAAATGACTCCTGCCCGTCGAGCGAAACCACTTCTCCGTTTTCGACCCGCGCTTTCAGGAACTCGTCACGCTCGCCGTCGAACCGGTAGGCATGCCGCAGCGGAAGCCGGACCGATCTCAAAAACGGCTCGTTACTCCCCATTATTTTCTTTAATGCAGGCAATACATATTCATAATAGCAAACCAGCGACGAAGCGGGGTTACCGGGTAATGCAAAAATCAGCTTTTCACCCTTTTTGCCGAACAGCAATGGCTTACCCGGCTTTTGCCTCACTTTATAAAAGACCGTTTCGGCACCCAGCGCTTCCAACGCCTTGCCTACAAAATCATAATCCCCCACCGAAATACCGCCGGAAGCGAGAACGACATCGTATTCATCCAAAAGCGCAGTCAATGCGGCAATAGTGGCGTCCAGCTCGTCGGAAGCGTAGCTTACCGAGATCCCGGAAATACAGGCCTGTTCCAGCGCGGCCTGCAACATGGCAGAATTCGATTCGTATATCTTGCCTGGCACCAGTGCTTCGCCTGCTTTCAGCAATTCGTCACCGGTAACCAGCAATCCGATCCGTGGCATGCCGTGTACCGATACCTCATTCACATTCATTCCTTTCAAAAAACCCACGGCGCCCGGCGAAATAAGCGTTCCTGCGCGTAGTGCAACCGCCCCCTGAGCGATCTGCTGACCGGCGCTGCGTATGTTCCTGCCCTCCGCTACCGGATATTCGAGGATCTGTACGGCGCCTTCGGTGAGCGTCGTGTTTTCCTGCATCACCACCGCCGTCGCTCCCTCAGGTACAGGCGCGCCCGTGAATATGCGCACAGCAGTTCCGGCACGCACAACCGGCGAATCGGCTTGCCCGGCCCTGGATTCTCCAACCAGGCGCAATGCCGTACCTGACTGTGTAATATCGGAATGCACGATGGCATAGCCGTCCATCGACGACTGCCTGAACGGCGGGAGCGCGACCGGCGAGATCACATCTTCCGCCAGATAACTCCCGACTGCATCCTGCAAGGGTAGTCGCACCGATGGGAGCGTCCGGGTGTTTGCAATAATTCTCAGTTTCGCCTCGTTGACAGTGACCATATTTCAAAAAATGGCATACAGAACGTGCAAGTTAACATATTCCGGACTGCAAATGGAGGGACAGCGAAATGCCTCCCGGGAGGCGGCAGGGACATGGAATTGACGACATTTTCCACAATAATACTATTAATACAACAAATTGAATATTTGTAACCAATTGACCATCAACGAGTATTACCCATACTAAAAACACCACTCTCTTGCCATAATACCATTCGGTAGTGGAATTTGCATTTTGTACAAAGTCCTTTTTACCAATTAAAATTTTACGTTCTGTGCGGCTGGCGCGGTTTTTATTCAGGATCACCTGCCGGAGACAAAATGTAGTGTTCTTATTTTTGTCCTAGAATGAATTTTTCAAACCCCTATAAATCAGTTTTTTACCACAAATTGAAATTTTATTTATTCAATCCCGTTATCTTTGCACTTCGGCCCTGTGCCTAAAATGATGTTTTACGAAATACCAAATGCATGATTAGACTTATCTTTATGGCCTTCTCAATCGCAATATTCGGCAAGAGTCCGGTGAGCGAGGTGGAGGTGGAAAAGAAGGAACTGAAAGAAACAACCATCATTGATTCAGATCTTCTTGCTATTGACTTCTGTGGCGAAGCCGTTCCTTTATCAGAGCTTCGAATCGCCGAGCGATATCAAAACATGATCAGAAATTACGACAACCCCACTTTTCGTAAGCTGATGACCACGACCAAAAAGAGAATGCGCATTATTGAACCCATTCTCACCAAGTACGGAGTACCAGCCGATTTTAAGTATATTCCATTGATAGAGAGCGCCATGAAGGATGAGGCAACTTCGCATCGGGGCGCAGGCGGATACTGGCAGCTGATGCCTTCCACTGCCAAATCTCTCGGACTGGTTGTAAACGAAACCAGGGATGACCGCAAACATTTGGTCAAATCCACCCACGCAGCAGGCAAATACCTTCGCGACCTGTACAAGCAACTGGGCTCCTGGACATTGGTAGCCGCTGCCTACAACGCAGGCCCTACGCACATCCAGAACCGGATGGACTCGCAGAATAAAGATGATTATTTCAAACTCCGTCTCAATTCGGAGACGGCGAGGTATCTCTACAAGATCCTTGCTGTGAAAGAATGGTTCTCCAACCCCGAAAGAAGCCGCGAATGGGGAAGCGGTGAAGTAGTCGACCGACTTTCTGCATTCAAGATCGAGCAGAAAAAGGCCGCAGCGCTGGCCAAGGCCGAAAGTGAAACCAAAACAGGTTCATAACCCCCGTTATTTTATTTGAAAGTTCATAAGAGAAAAGGATACATTATCCTTTTCTTTGTGTTATCATGGCAAGGGCCCGTTTCGCCCAGCCAATTTTTCGTACCTCTTTAATACTCACTTTTGACATGACAAAAGCGGAAATGATCACTGACAAGGGCACAATGCTCATCGAATTCTACGATGAAGATGCTCCCAATACAGTGAAAAACTTTGTTGATCTTTCTAAAAAGGGCTTTTACGACGGCGTGATTTTCCACCGCGTAATCCCCGATTTCGTGATCCAGGGTGGCGACCCTACCGGCACAGGCCGTGGAGGTCCGGGTTACCACATCGACTGCGAGCTGACCGGCGGCAACCAATACCACGATCGCGGTGTGCTTTCCATGGCACATGCAGGCCGTAACACAGGCGGTTCCCAATTCTTTATCTGCCACAGCCGCAATAACACGGCGCACCTCGACAGGAACCATACCTGCTTCGGTCGCGTAGTGGAAGGCATCGAAACGGTGGACGCGGTCCGTCAGGGCGACAAGATCCAGAAGATCACGATCATCGAAGAAGCGTAAGATCCCGATTACAAACGAAAAGGGGGCTGGAATCAACTTCCAGCCCCCTTTTGCATTATATGGTCGGCTATCTCACCAGAAATGGCCGTACAGGTAAGAAATAATCGCAATTACCACGATAGCCCCGGTAACGAATGTCTTGTGCGGCATGAACATCGACGCGTCGATGGCAAGGCCTTTTTTCTCGTCAGGCATTACCAGCCCAAGTACGATCATCACCGCGACGCAGATCAGGAACACGAGACCCATACGGTCGAGGAACGGCACCTGGGTCCAGTCGGCAAACGGGAAGTAGTTGTTGTGCATCGCGAGTGCGATCAGGAACCCGCCCACGATAGCGAACAACGCGCCCGCGGAGTTGGTACGTTTCCAGAAGAAGCCCATGATGAACGACGCAAAGATACCCGGCGACAGCAATCCCGTCATTTCCTGAATGAACTGGAAACCCCCTTTTTTATCGATGCCCATGTAAGGGGAAACGATAATCGCGAGGATCATCGAGATCACCACCACAGCGCGGCCAATGCGTACGAGCGTCTTCTCATCGGCATTCTTGCCAATATAGTTTTTAAAAATATCAAGCGTAAAAATCGTCGAAATACTGTTCGCTTTACCCGCCAGGGATGCCACTACGGCAGCTGTCAGCGCGGCGAATGAAAGACCTTTCAAACCGGTCGGAAGCAGGTTCAGAAGTACGGGATAAGCTTTATCTGCATTAATAACCCCATCTTCCCCCAACATTTCCGCCTGGAACATGCCTTTGCTGTACAACGCGTAAGCTGCAATACCGGGCAATACCACGATCACCGGCATCAATAGTTTCAGGAACGCTGCGAAAAGGATACCATTACGGGCCGTTTTCAAATCCGCTCCCAATGCACGCTGGGTAATGTACTGGTTACAGCCCCAGTAGTTCAGGTTCACGATCCACATACCGCCCAGCAACACCGCCAAACCGGGCAGCTGCATATAGAACGGGCTCGATTTAGGGAAAATCATATGGAAGTGATCGTCGTGGTTATCGCGCATTACCTTGAAGCCCTGTGCGATACCTTCAACCCCTGCATTATCCGACACCAGATTGATGGCCAGGTAAGTAGTAGCCAGACCGCCGATTACGAGAAAGAATACCTGGATCACATCCGTAAACCCGATCACCTTCATCCCGCCGATTGTAATGATAATGGCGAAAGCGGCCAGTGCAATCATACAAAACTGGAAATCAAGCCCCGAAATCCCCGAAACTGCCAGTGCTCCCAGGTACAGGATCGAGGTGAGGTTCACAAGAATATACAATGCCAGCCAGAACACCGCCATGATTAAGCTTACCGACTGGTTATACCGCTGACTGAGGAATTGCGGCATCGTGTAAATCTTATTTTTGAGGTAAATGGGCATAAAAAAGACGGCTACTATGATAAGTGTCGCCGCCGCCATCCACTCATAGGTGGAAATCCCGAGCCCCATTGAAAAACCGTTCCCCGACATGCCGATAAACTGCTCCGCCGAAATGTTCGACGCGATCAGCGACGCACCAATCGCCCACCAGGTTAGCGAGCCTTCTGCCAGGAAGAAGTCCTTGGTAGATTCAACCTTTGATTTTTTCCGCTGATAAATCCAATAACCGTAACCGGAGACTACAATGAAGTAAAAGAAGAAGACGACATAATCCAGTGTTTGTAATTGTTGCATTTCAAATAGTAAATAAATGAATGGATAAGATTGATCAGCTTAGATTGAAACGTACATTATTTTACCAAAAAAGTACAAAATCGGAATGAGCACACCAATATTGGATCCTGTTTCAAAAAGGAGCGCATAAATATAGCCTGTAAGCACCTATTCGTAATGCTTTACTCTGATATTTTCTTTGAATCTTTAAAATGGTGGGGATTCATCGGACCGTACGCTTCCTCAAACGAAGTTCCACTTTGCATTTTCGTGATAAAGCGCTGCAAACCAGCTTCTCTGCGAAGCAAAAGCCAATACGACACCTCCATTCCGGCCGTCATGTAGGCGCTCATCACATGTCTTTGTCCGCCCCCGAAAAACTCCCGCATGGTCGAAATATCTTTCAGCAAAAGCAGGTCGCGGCCATTGCGCGTATAGTACCGCCATTCGTAGCGATAAGCGCGGTAACGATCACGCGGCGCAATTTCGCGCACGAACCGCCGGTCGAGCATTAATGCGAGGCCTTCGTTGAACCACTGCGGGATATCATTCGTGGTGCGCCACCAGCCAATGCGTTTTAGCAATTCGATATGACTCATCTCATGGGCAATCACGTCGGTGTTCATTCCCTGCGCACTCAAAATAACATAAGAGCTGCCCCAGGGCGTGCCGATACTGCACCCTGCCCCCTCGGTGCTGCTGCAATATTTCTGGTATTGCTGCTGGGTTTGGCAGATGATGATTTTGGGGTTCGATATTTTGCCGTTGTAGAAAGAATCTACCCGCGCCTCGGCTTGGGCGACGATGCCTTGCAGCTTTTTGTATTGAGTTGATTTGATATCAGGACTGAAATAGACCTTTTTATCACTTGATTGGAAATCGGAGAATGCGATGAGCTCGCAGTAGAATATCTGCGGGTAGAGGAAAAAGAGGCTACCCAACAGGATAATGAATCCGGTCAGAAAAAATCTGATGAGTTTCCGGCGTAGGTTCAAAAGGGATATTATTTTTTGCCACGAAGGCACGAAGACATTCGTGTAACTTCGTGCCTTCGTGGCAATTTAATTCTTAATGCTTAAAGTGACGAACGCCGGTAGTGACCATCGCAAGCCCATTAGCGTTGCAATAATCCACCGAATCCTTGTCACGAATGGAACCGCCCGGCTGAACGACGGCAGTAATGCCCGCATGATGCGCGATCTCGACGCAGTCCGCAAATGGGAAGAATGCGTCCGAAGCCATCACAGCACCATTCAGGTCGAAACCGAATGCTTTCGCCTTCTCGATCGCCTGGCGCAATGCGTCCACGCGCGAAGTCTGGCCGGTACCGCTCGCGAGCAACTGGTTCTCTTTCGCCAGCACGATGGTATTCGATTTGGTATGCTTGCACACTTTCAATGCAAATTCCAATGCGGTAACCTCGCCGGCAGTAGGTGCCTTTTCGGTAACCGTCGTAAACTGCGCCGCGACTTCTGTTGCAAGGTCCTTATCCTGCACCAAAACACCGTTCAGAATAGTTTTGAACATAATTTGCGGCAGCACCACATTGTTACGCTTCAACAGGATGCGGTTCTTTTTCGATTTCAAAAGCGTCAATGCATCCTCGTCGTAAGCCGGCGCGATGAGGATTTCCATGAACAGCTTGTTCAGCTCCTCAGCCGTTGCCAGGTCTACTTTTGTATTAGTGATAACAACACCTCCGAATGCGGAAACAGGGTCACATGCCAGCGCATTGTCATATGCCTCTTTCGCGGTAGGCGCAGTGGCAATACCGCAGGCATTGGTATGCTTGATGATCGCGAAGGTAGGCTGTGCATCAGCGAACTCGTCGATCAGGCTCACACACGCATCCACGTCCACAAGGTTGTTATAGGAAAGCTCTTTTCCGTGCAGTTTGTCAAAAATGCCGTCGAGGTCGCCATAGTATTTCGCGCTCTGATGCGGGTTTTCGCCGTAACGAAGTGTTTGGGAAGCCAGGCTGGTGAAATCGAAAAGCTCCTTATCGGTGGTTTCTTTTCCGGATGTGAAGAAGCTGTTGATCGCGCCGTCGTAATGCGACGACACCCCGAACGCCAGACCAGCGTAGTAGCGGCGGTCTTCGATATCGGTGGCGCCTGCTTTGGCATTCAAAAGCTCCACCACTTCGGCATACTGGCTGCGGGAAGAGACGATCAATGTGTCTTTGAAATTCTTAGCCGTTGCGCGGATCAGGGAGATGCCGCCAATGTCTATCTTCTCGATAATATCCTCCTCGCTCGCGCCGGACGCCACCGTTTCCTCGAAAGGATAAAGGTCCACCACCACCATGTCGATAGCCGGGATGTTGTACTGCTCAGCCTGCGCTACATCGCCCGCATCGTCGCGGCGGTACAGGATACCGCCCATAATGGCCGGGTGGAGCGTTTTAACACGCCCGCCGAAAATCGAAGGATAACCGGTCAGCTCTTCGGCAGCGGTTACGGGAATGTTGAGATTTTCAATGAAAGTCTGAGTTCCCCCGGTGGAGTACAGCTTTACGCCGTGGTTGTGCAGGAGGCGGACCAAAGGCTCAAGTCCGTCTTTGTAATAAACAGAAATAAGCGCGGATTGGATTTTTTTAGACATTGTGCAACGTTTGCTCTAAGATTACAAATGGGGGATTTTGCTTACATTCGGCATTTCGGCTCGTCCCATGTTGAAAAATAAACCGCAAAGATAGCCGAAAAATCAACGAAACCGGCAGCGGGACGAACGAAAATCAAACGTTATCATTCTGAAAACAAGTTTAAAAAGCGAAAACCATGAACCTCGACCTGACCGGAAAAACAGCGCTTGTATGTGGAAGCACCCAGGGTATCGGACTTGCCTCCGCCGTTGAACTCGCCTTGCTGGGTGCAAACGTAACATTGGTGGCCCGTAACGAAGAAAAACTCCGCGAAGCCATCGAAGACCTCGACACTTCCCTCGGCCAGCTGCACCGGTACGTGGTGGCCGACTTCGCCGACCATGATGCCGTAAAATCCGCTATTGAAAATTACTTACGCCTCTGCCCTGAGGTTCATATCCTGGTCAACAACACCGGCGGCCCCGCGGGCGGCCCGATCATCGAAGCAGAGAGCGACCAATTCCTGAAAACCTTTCAAATGCACGTGATCAACAACCAGTTCCTCGCCCAGTCGGTGGTGCCGTCGATGAAAAAGGAAGGTTTTGGCCGCATTATCAATATTATCAGCACGTCCGTAAAGCAGCCGATCATCGGCCTCGGCGTATCCAACACCATCCGCGGCGCGGTAGCGAGCTGGGCCAAAACGCTTTCGCTGGAACTGGGGCAATATGGCATTACGGTCAACAATGTCCTCCCCGGCTACACTGAAACCGCCCGTCTGGATTCGGTTCTTGAAATGCGGAGTAAAAATCAGGGTAAAACGCAGGAACAGGTGGCCGACGAATTGAAAGCATTAATCCCCATCCGCAGGTTCAGCGAGGCCAAGGAGGTCGCTGCCGCAGTGGCATTTCTGGCAAGCCCGGCCGCGGGGAGTATCAGTGGCGTGAGCCTGGCAGTGGACGGAGGCAGAACCGAAAGTTTGTAACTATTCAGGAAGATTTAGTATTTAAGTATACTTTGATATATTTGAAAACTAAATCTACTTTATGGTCAGACTTTTGCTTGTTGCACTTATTGCGATTGTATCCCACAGCGCATTCTCCCAGTCAGATTCGGTATTCCTTAACCGAAATCCCAAACCCGTTATCGGGAAGGTTTTAATCAACCACAAAAAAGCGAAAGTAAATGTAAAGGGATTGAAAGACAGTCCGGTGGCTTTTTCGTTTGATGAAATCCACAGAATCGGCCTGGGCAACGGCGGGGTTTACCTCAACGAAAGCCTGAAATCACAATCCCAGTTAATGCTGCTTCTTGTTGAAGGAAAGTATAGTCTGCTTTTTAGTGAAAAAGAGAAGCTGTTTTATGTCCGCAAAAACGACTCGTTACTGGTCATCTCGCAGGCACATTTTAAGCGCGCATTACCTCTGATTTTTGGAAAGCAACTGACGGAAGCCTACTATATCAAAACAAACAGCGGTCCCGAATATGCTGCGAAGTATTTGAAAAGGCTCACTTCCTATGCCAATGCCGAGAGCCATTCACAGGAGATCGTTCACGAACAAACGATCGAACAATTCAAAATACGGTTGAGCGTAGGATTGTACGCGGGAGTTGGTTATAACCGGGCAGGATTCGACATCTCGACGGAGGGCCCGAACGGCGAGAACATTTACAAAAAAACCGGCTATGCTTCCGGGTATTCAATACCATTGGGACTGAGCCTGGATATTGCGCTGGCCAAAAGAATGAGCATCCGGTTTGACGTATTCAATAACAACGTCTCCTTCCACCAACCGAACGTCAGCGGCATCGGAACAGCAGAAATCGCTTTCCCGAACTACATCATTTATCCCGAGCTCTACGATCGCAACCTTACCCTGTCCGAATTTTCGTACAAGAGCTACCAGCTCGACATTGCCGGCAGCTATACCCTGTTTCGGCCTGAAAGGAGCAAGATCAGGCCTTACATATTCGCCGGCCCGACGATTGCTCGTCTCCAAACTGCCGAAATGGGGCTCTCATCGGGGTTCCGTGAAACCAGGGAATCGCCCTATCGATACATAACAGGCTATATCGAACTCGACAGACCAGTCCATATGGTGGGGTTCAACGCGGGCCTTGGCGCCCAATATGACGTGAGCAAGAAATGGACGGTGCGGCTTGCAGCCAAATTTACAGGTGGTATTTATACCAAAATTTCCCATACCAGGCTGTCGTCAAAAGTTAAAAACGAAACTACCAAACCCAACGGCACGTGGGATTTCAGGTACAACGTCTTTTCACACGCATACGATCAGTACCTCCGTAATTTCAGCCTAACCGGCGGTTTGTATTATAGATTGTGACGCTTGCCTCTGAGACGGATCACCATCAGATCATTATCATTCCGCGCCACCACGATCGCTGTGCCGGATTTAAGCTTTAAAGGCTTTAACCGCTTCACCTGCCCGCGTACCTGCAAGCCGTTGAGCGGTTCGGGCGCGAAGTTGCACTGGCCTTTATTGATCAACACAGTGCCGTAATCGGCATCGTAGCGGCCCATTTGGATGTTGCAGTCATAAAAATTACCCATCAGCAGCACATCCGGAAGCGAGTCCCCGTTGGCATCGATAATCTGCGCGTCATAGAAGGGTGCCCATTGCGCGCGGCCGGGCAATGCTTGCACGGTGAAGTTGCCCTTGCCGTCATTCACCAGAATGGCATTCTGGAAATAGTCGGCCGTGAGTATCTCGGATTTTTCCAGTTTTTCGGCACCTACAAGATCTGCCAGGCTGGCTTTGGCAAACTCCGCCGCATAAATGTATTTTTTGCGGATTACCGGCATTTGCTTTTCCATTTCCAGCTTAGTGGGAAAAAGTGCTTCCCTGCCATTCAGATAGCTGGTCAGGATCGGCTCTTTGCGCCCGTTGCCGTCAAAATCATTGATATACATCTTCACCGGCTCCTTTTCGGATGCTTTTAACCGGCTGTTAAGTCCCAGATTACCCGCCAGAATGTCCAGATCGCCGTCACCGTCGAAGTCAAACGGCATCGCAAAATTCCACCAGCCTTTTCGGCTTGTAAGCATCTTCTTTTGGAATGCGTTTCCATTTCGTTCAAAAACACAAATCCCATCCCATTCGAGGGCAAGGACGATGTCGCTCCTGCCGTCTTTATTCATATCAGCCAGTCGCGCACTGCGCACATAGCCCACGGATGCGAGTTCGGGTGCATACCGGGCCGTGACATCGATGAACTTACCATTACCATCGTTTTGAAGCAGGTAGGACTGCGGTTTTTCACCATAATTAAGTGGAACGGCCCTTCCGCCGATAAATAAATCGGCAATGCCGTCGCCGGTAAAATCAAAGGGTACAATGCATGAGGCGGTCACGAAAATGTTTGCAAATGCGTCCTCTTTCGGCGTCAGATTACCCCTTCCGTCATTCAGATAAATGCGTGGCTTCTGGTAAGGCGAGTGGTTGCTGAACTCATTCCCGCCTGTCGCCACCACGAGATCGGGGTGGCCGTCCTTATTCACATCGGCCCATTCGGCATCCACTTCTTCATAGGTACTGTCCCTGACCAATGCAGGTTGCGACATCTCGGTAAATTTCCCCCCGGCATTCTGCATGAATAAATGGCTGCGCAGCATTTTCGAAGAGCCTACAAAAATATCTTCCAGCCCGTCGTGATTAATATCCGCAATGGCCATCGCCGGGCCTTCGGCGGTTACCTCAAACGGGATCAGCGAATTGCGGTCGAACTCAATAAAGTTGTTCTCCTCGTGCCGCACTTTCAGGCCGAGCTTTTGTGCAATATCCTCGAATGCATAGGCTTTGCTTTCTTTACTTCGCTTGAATGCCTCGTAATCGAATACAGGTAGTCCATCCTTGTAAGTAATTGTTAATGAATCCTTCAAATCACCGGAACGCATTACCTGGTAGCGGTTATCCGGCCAGATCAGCACCATCGAATCGATCTCCGCCTTCTTCCCGAACCCGATGTTCAATGGCACCTCCATGCTCGACTGAAAACCGCGCACCGGAAATTTCTCGTAGCTCAGCACATTATCTTTTTTAAACACCAGACATTTCGTCCCGATGGCATTCAGATTTCCCTTTTTACCTTTTAAATACAACCTCAAAAAGTCGTTTTGGGCCGCCTTGCCATTATTCAGGTTTTCATACACGAACGCCTTCTCGTTAATATTATTTGTCACGATATCCAGGTCCCCATCGTTGTCAAGATCCGCGTAAACAGCGCCGTTGGAATACGATATCTGATCGTTTTTGATGTTTTTGGCTAAATCACTGAAAGAAAGTGCACCCTGGTTGCGGAAGAACTTGTTCGGCAGCTTGATTTCCGGCAGCTTATCAGCCAGGCCGGGGTCGTTCTCATCGAAATTTTTATCGCGGATCTTCTGCTGTACCACGTCACCGGACACGAATTTGATGTAATCGGTGTCGTTCATACGCTTCGGGATGCCGTTCGAAATGAAGAGATCCTTCAAACCATCATTGTCAAAATCCGTGAACAGCGCCGCCCACGACCAGTCCGTCGCGTGCATACCCGCGAACGCCCCAATCTCGCTGAATGTGCCATTTCCATTATTGAATTGCAGGTTATTCCGTGCAAACTGGTAGTTGTAACCCTGCCGGATCTTGTATTTGAAAATGCTGTAACTATCTTCCCCTTCCGATTTTTTCAGGATCTCGTAGTCGGAAGGAAGCATATCCAGCGAAACAATTTCCGGGAAAATATCATTGTTGAGGTCGCCAATATCGACGCCCATTGAGAACTGACTGGTATGCATTAAGGCTGAGTCCGTTTGATCATTGAAACGCCCATTTCGCTGATTGATATACAGATAGTCGTTCTCGTGAAAATCGTTGCCAATGTACATATCCGGATAGCCGTCAAAATTGACGTCGCCAACGCCTAGCCCAAGCCCATACCCCAATGCGGAGCTGTGAATGCCCGCTTCTTTCGTGATTTCTACAAACTTGCCGTTTTCGTTTCGGAACAATTTGTCGCCCGCAAGCGGATGGACGGTGTCTTTAAAGAGGTCGCGCCGCCCGAACGTACCGTTCTGATGTACCGAATGGTTGAGCTGGAACATATCGAGGTCGCCATCCAGGTCGTAGTCGAAAAACAGCGCCTGCGTACCGAAAACAACCAGATCGAGCCCATATTCCTTTGATTTTTCCTCGTAAACCGGAATACCCTCCGGCGTGATGCGCTGGCATTCGAACAGCAGGTTATGGCCCTTCATGCTTTCAAAATTGCCTACCTGGCTAATGTAAATATCCAGCAGACCGTCCTGGTTGATATCCACGACAGAAACACCGTTAGACCACCCCTTATCCGCGGAAAAATTGGCCTTTTCCGTCACATCCTCAAATTTCAGGCCCGAGCGGTTCAGGTAAATGCGGTTAGGCACCTGGTTACCGGAGAAGCACAGGTCCACCAGGCCGTCGTTGTTCAGGTCGCCTGCACCGACGCCCCCTCCATTATAGAAGTACATATAATAGAAGATATTGAAATCCTTCGTCGGTTTAAGGGTGTTGGAAAAATCGAGGCCTGTGCGGTCGGCGGTGAGCAGCTGGAAATCATAATCGACCGGTTCTTCTTTGGCTCCGCAGGCGAAGGCAAGCACCGTCAATAGGATCATCCAACACTTTTTCAGCAGGCTTTCAAATGAATTGAGATTCAGCAAAACACATTACAGTTTGTTGATTTTAAATAGAACCGGCGCGGCATCATTGACCAGATTGATCAGGTAAGGCTGCCCTGCAATGCTGATCGGGCTGATCTGCTTCACTTCGCCATCCAGCGCATAGCCACTCCGGACAGCCTGTAAAACCTCGAATTGCATATTCCCCTTGTTGATCAGCACATTGCCACGGCAGGCGTCGAGGCTACCGAGCTGCGGAATGAAATGCGTGAAATTACCGCCCACGATCAGGTCGGGTTTCCCGTCGTCGTTCACATCTTCGCTCTGGATCGCGTTGAGGCATGAGAACTGCGCCATGTAAGGCAATGCTACCACTTTGAACTGCCCTTTGCCATCATTCACCGCAACAGCCGATTGCAGGTATGATACCGATTTTTCGACCGCTGATTTCAGCAAATCTTCCGGAAAAAGGTCCTGCACGGTAAGCACCGCATATTCCGAATGCTTGATACTCTTCTTTTTCAGGAACGGGAACTGGGTGGTCATTTCACGTTTCAGCAGCACCGGCAGGTCTTTGGAATCGACGGTCTTGGAAATAACCTTCTCAATCGTCCCGTTCTTGTTGAAATCGTTGATCCAAATTTTCAGCGGCGAATCCGCATTCGCTTTGAGCGAAAAGTTTTCTCCTATGTTGCCCAAAACCAGATCCTGGTCACCGTCTCCATCGAAATCACCGGTTTTGAGCGAACCCCAGAAACCGGTATAGCCTTCCAGGCCGGTGGCGACCCTGGCAAACTTACCATCTGAAAATTTGAATGCCGCGGGCGCCATCCAGTCGCCTACTACCACCAGCTCTTTGATCCCATCGCCATCGATATCGGTCCACGAAGCGTCGCGCACCATGCCTACTTTGGCCAGTTCGGGCGCTATTGCTTTCGCCACTTCCTTGAATACCCCTTTGCCATCATTCTGATAAATGTAGCTGGACGGGCTCGAACCATATTCCCGCGGCACGCTCCGGCTACCGACGAACAGGTCAATATCGCCGTCGCGATCATAATCTTCCGCGACGATCACTGCGGTATTCATTGCATTTGGCGGCAATGCGCGGTTATTGAGCGTAAAATTCCCCTTTCCGTCGTTCAGGTACAGACGTGTGGGCAGGTCGGGGCTTGTTACGAGGGTTTCGTTGCCGCCGCTTCCTACCACAAGGTCGCGGTCACCATCTCCGTCGGCGTCGAAAAACAATGCGGCAGTATCCTCAAAGCCAGCCAGATCACTGAATGCTTTTTGCGGTGATTTCGCAAACTGGCCGCCTTTCTGGAAATACAATTGCCCGCCCTGGCCTTTGCCGCCACACACGTAAATATCATCCAGCCCGTCACCATTTACATCGCCGATGGCTGCCTTCGGGCCTTCCTGCGATAGCATAATGGGGATATTCCGCTCATTATAAAAGTCTTCGTATCTGTTTTCCTGGTGTGCACCCAGGCCCTTGGCAGGCACGTTCGTCAGCATTTGCCCCTTCCGCGTTACCGGGCCAGGGTACAGGTCTTTCGCCTCATCCATGGAAAGCGTCAGCAGGCTGTCCACTTTTGCATTCTTTAAGGTCGTCACCTTGCTGGTCGGCCACAACACCCGCACCGAGTCGATGGTCGTGATTTTCCCTAATCCAATGGTTAGCGGATATTCCGTACTCGACTGAAAGCCGCGCGACGGGTTAACCTGCTTGCTGAACACCTGTCCGCCCGCGTAGACCTCCACTTTGGAACCGATGGCGCGGGTATTCATGCCACTTCCCTTCAAGCTGAATTTAATGTAGTGGTTCTTCTCCGGCCGTGCTTCCGACTTGTTCCGATACACAAAACAAGGCTCGTTCACATTGTTGACGATCAGGTCCAGGTCGCCGTCATTGTCCAGGTCACCGTAAGCCGCGCCGTTGGAGAACGAGGCCTTGCCGAAACCGAATTCCTTCGCTTTTTCCCTGAATTGCAGGTTTCCTTCATTGTGAAAGAAATTGTTGGCGATGGGCGTCGACGGCATGCGGTCGATGATGTTTTGCATGTTCTGCTTTTCACCGGACATCACCATTTTCTGGGTCACCTCATTGGCAAAAAAGTCGATAAAATCCTGATCCAGAATATCATGGTATATACCATTGCACACGTAAATGTCCGTCTTGGAATCGTTGTCGGCATCAAAAAGCAGTGCACCCCAGCTCCAATCGCTCGCGGCCACGCCCGAGTAGTTGGCGATCTCGCTGAATGTCCCGTCCTGGTTGTTGAATTGCAGGCTGTTCTGCATGTATTGGTTATAAAAACCCTTCTCCTTTTTCAGGTTGAAAAGGTAGTGGTTTTCGAAGGATGTGGTGGTTTTATACCGGTATTCGTCCCGCGGGAGCATGTCGGTCACGAACAGTTCGGGATAACCGTCGTTGTTGATATCCGCCAGGTCGGCCCCCATGGATGCCAGGCTAGTGTGCTTGATGCGCTTTTCCAGTTCTTCCGAAAAAGTGCCGTCCTTTTGGTTGATATAGAGGTAATCCTTCTCGTAAAAGTCGTTGCAAACGTAAATGTCGGGGTAAAGGTCGCCGTTGATATCGCCCACGGTGACCCCCAGCCCAAAACCGATCAGGCTGCCATAAATACCTGCCTCTTGACTCACATCCAGGAACTTGCCGCCGTCGTTACGGAACAGTTTCGCACCGCCGCCTTTGAGAAAATCCTTCACCGGCCAGTCCTTGGCACGCAGGTTGCGGTCGTTGGCATAATTGAGTGTATTAACCGGGATAAAGCTGTTGTTCAGCACATAGCAGTCCAGGTCGCCATCCAGATCATAGTCCAGGAATGCTGCGTGGGTGGAGTAACCCGCCTCGTCGAGGCCATATTTTTTGGCCGATTCGGTGAAAGTGAGGTCGCCGTTGTTGATGTAAAGTGAATTGCCCTGCTTGTTCAAAAACTTCTGATAACCCGCATTGCATACGTATATATCGAGGAGGTTATCGCCGTTCACATCGGCCATGACCACTCCCGTGCTCCATTTCTCCGGCTCCCCTACACCCGCCTTGGCGGTAATGTCTTCAAACTTCCAGTTGCCTTTATTGAGGTACAGCTTATTTTCACCCATGTTGGCGGTGAAGTAGATGTCGGGCAGCCCATCGTTGTTGATATCGCCGATCGAGACGCCGCCGCCATTGTAAAAATTGCGGTAGTTGAATATGTTGATGTCTTCCCGGTCCTCGACCTTGTTAACGAAATTTATTCCCGTATCCGAAGCTTCCAGTGCCTGGAAAAGGCCGTCGGGCTGTTCATCGGATTTGTTGCAGGAAATGCATACCAGGAGAAAAAGCAGTGTAATCGCCTGATGTACCTTAAAAATTCTTGTGGTCATTAGTTTCAATGCGTAGAACCAAATACTTCTTTTTCGCTCACGTCGCCGAAGCTCACCGCCGGCCTCTTACAAACCACGATACCTTCCAGCGGCGCCAGCTTATCGGGCGCATGGAAGTCGCTGTAAGGGCCAACCTCTCCTTTTATTTCAAAAATCACTTTTTCCCTGTCGAATGTAACAACCGAAATGCTACCCTTTGTCATCATGTAACCTTCCCCGATCAGCTTCTGCCTGTCGGCGAGCTTCCCGATTTTAAGGCTGGTAGCTCCCTTCCCTCCTGCTTCAACGGTTCCTATGAAGGGCTGCTTGCGGTACCACTCGTCTTCGGCGAGGGTTATCATTGTCCGGCCGTCGAACTGGTCGATCAGTGTAAGGCTCAGCACATTGCTGGAAGCCAGCATCTGGCAGGTAAAAACACTTTCACCGGGATAAAACGCCTTTCCGCCGATCGTCAGCATGACCTTCGCCTGGTTATCATGCAATGCGTCGAGGTATTTTTCTGCTGTGCGTTCCGCTGCATTATCTGAACCACACCCCAAACAAACAGTCACCAGCAAACATACCAGCGCCAAATTTCTTACAACTTTCATTTAAACATTAAAAAACAAAAATGCTCGATGGGTTTCGAGCATTTTTGACCATACTAAACTAAGAATTTTATCAATATCCCGGATTCTGAACGAGATTGGGGTTGGATACCAACGCCGACGAGGGAATCGGGTAAAGCACCGTATAGGCTTCTTTCACCGTTACACCTTCACCCGTGGTAAATTTACCAAACCGGATCTCGGTTGTTCTTTTAAATCCTTCCCAGTACAATTCACGACCAATTTCCGCAAACAGGCTTTCTTCGTTCAACGCCCCCAATGCGCTGGCGCCACGCGATGCACGCAATGTGTTGATCTGCGTTAACGCCGCTCCGGCATTTCCGCCTCTCAGCAATGCCTCGGCTTTCATCAGATAGGCCTCCGCATAACGCATCAGAATGTATTTTCCTGAGTTGGCCGGGTGGTACTTGATCACACGGATACCCTTGTCAGTGGCAGCACCTGCCAAAGGCACGTCGCGCGTGAATTGCAGCGGCTTGCGGGTACGGGTATCGTTGATCGCCTCTCCCTTGTCATTGTATTGCTGGCCGATCAGGAAACCAAGACCGATACCTGAGTACTGTGAACCATCTTTCTTTGCCGGCTTTCCGATGCGGCTATCTTTCGACTCAAATGTGTCGTAAAAATCAGCCAAAGTGGCGAAACCGTTCCAACCCGACGGATTCTGATCGTAGTGGAGCGTCATGAACCAGCGGTTTTGGGCTGTTCCTTCCAGTACGACAAAAATCGGCTCCGTTTTAGCAGCGGACGAGAATGCCGTGAAGTAATCCTTTTCGAGCGAGTAGCCATCCGCAGTAATCGCATCTACGTACGCTACCGCTTTGTCCATATCTGCTTTGTCGAAAGTATATGGTCCTTCCGCTTTGGCGCTTTTGTAAACCCCTTTGTTCAGGTAAAGTTTCGCGAGCAGGAAGTTGGCCGCCGCTTTTGAAGCAACACCATTTGTTACCGAAGGTCCTGTTTTAGGAAGGTTAGGCAGCGCTTCTTCAAGGTCCTTCACGATGAAATCGAAAGCTTCCGAGCGGGTGAAAACCTTGGGCAGGTCATCAGGCCCTTGGGTCACTTCCCGGAACGGTACCACGCCCCAGTAATCCATTACCCAAAACATGTTGTAGGCACGCAGGAATTGCGCTTCGGCTTTTTGCCTGGCGTTGGGGTCGGAAGCGATGATCTCGTTCGCACGGTAAGCACGCTGGTTCAATGCATTCCAGGCACTGAGAATGTATGAGTGCGAAGCATCCCAAGTATGCTGATCGAGTGTCCGCCATACCCCGTTATCACCCCAGTCCACACCGCGGGTCGGCGGGATCATCTCTGCCGTCACGTGTTCGCCCAATGCGTAAATACCGGCCTGGTCGGAATAGGTAGAGAGGTCTTTGTAAGCCGATGCAAGTGCTTCCGGCACATTCACCTTCACAAAACCCTCGGCCCCTACCTGGCCCACCACAGAATCCATTTCGTCGTTTACAAGGTCGGTACAGCCTGACATAAATGCCACGACCACCCCAGCCACCAACGATTTATATAAAATACCTTTTTTCATTTTCGTAAGATTTGACTGAATTAGAATGACACATTAACACCAATCGTCCACGTTCTCGCTCTCGGATAAGCAGTGTAGTCGATCCCGAATGACGGGATGCCTTCGATCTGCTTGTCTGTGTTCACTTCCGGATCCTGGCCTTTGTATTTGGTAATCGTCAGCAAGTTCTGGCCTGTGATGAACAGGCGTGCGCTGTTGACTACTTTGTTGGCCTTCAGAGGAACGCGGTAGCCGAGCGACAGGTTTTGTAATCTTACAAAGTTACCTTTTTGCAGGAATCGCGTAGACACATCCGGCGCATTAAGCGCACCTTCACCATTACCGATCACATCCTTGGTTACGTTACGTCCGTTGTTGAACGAGCCTTGCGTAAAGAATGCGTTGGCTGTGTTGGAGTAAAGATAATTTCCGAACACCCCGTTGAAAAAGAAATTCAGGTCAAAATTCCCGTAGCGGAAATTGTTGGTCAAACCTGCATTGACTTTCGGCAGCGGGCTTTTTCCGTTAAGGAATTGCTGTACGTCACCGTTGGGATAAATGGAGTTTCCGTTTTCATCAAAACCACCGAACTCGCGCAGGTACCATGCAAACAATGGCTGGCCCGCAGCCAGACGTTGCGCAAACGCGCCTGAAAGGCCTTGCCCGTTGATCTCGCCGGTATTATAGGTACCTACAAGGTCTTTTACCATATTCTTGTTGTAAGATGCATTCACAAGCACCTCCCATGAGAATTTCTTTCCGTCGATCACTGCTCCGTTCAATGAAAGCTCGATACCACGGTTCTGAATGTCGGTATCCAAGTTGCGGTACACGAATGGGTTCGGTGCAGGCTGCGGCGCTACTACTTTGAAAAGCAGGTCACGGGTGCTTTTGTTGTAAAGATCAATGCTACCACCCAGGCGGCCTTTGAAGAATGAGAAGTCGATACCGAGGTTAGACGCTACCGTCGATTCCCATTTCAGATCGGGGTTGTTGAACGCAACGGCGCTGATACCACCTCCTGAAATATTGGTACCTGTATCATTAATAGAATAATCACCATAACGGTCGCGACGATCGTATACATTGTGCGGGATTGCCTGGTTACCAGTCAAACCGTAACCAATGCGAACGGACAGGTCGGTGAAAATATCTTTGGAAATGAAGTTTTCCTCTACCAGTTTCCATTTAAATGCTCCTGACGGGAAGTATCCATATTTATTGTTACCACCGAATTTCGAAGAACCATCCACGCGGAGTGTACCAGTGAACAGGTATTTTGAATTAGTCCCGAAACCGAGATTCACCCGACCGAAATACGATTGCAGTTCATCCTTTACGAAGCTTGAATTCTGAATCACGGAACCCACGGAACCTACGGCAGTTTCGTCCTTCGGAGTGACGGTACCGGCAATACCGAGGTTGTTGATCATCAAATCCAGGTTGTTGGTACGGAAGCGGGTTGCTGTCACATTTTTTGTACCAATCTCGAAGCTTTGGTAAGAGTAACCCAGCAAGGCATTCAGTGATACATTACCAAATTCCTTTTCGTAGGTAAAGTAGTTTTCCCAGAGCTGGTTGTTCGTTTCCACATCACGGATGTAAGCGCGTCCGAGATCCCGGATACCAGTCACATAAAGATCTTTGGAATATGCCTGCTTGCGGGAAGCCATGGATTTATCAAAACCCAATACGGTCTTAAACTTCAATCCTTTAAAGATTTCCAGTTCCGCATTGATATTACCCAGTGCGCGGAGTGTATTGTTCCGGTCTTTCGAAAGGTTTACGAACGCCGCAGGGTTGGGTTCCGAATTGGTTACCTGATTGTAGGTACCATCGGCATTGAACACGGCGCGGGTCGGGTTGGCTTTCAGAATGCTACCCATGAGATCCCCTTCGAAACCGATGTTTTCTGAAATAGGGACACCGGCATCGATCGTATTGGCGAAGTTCAGGTTGCTTCCGATGGTCAGTTTGTCATTGATGAATTTTTTCTGACCATTAAACCCGATGCTGTACCGTTTCATACTGGATGTCTGCACGATACCTTCCTGATTCAGGTAACCCACTGAAAAGCGGTAGTTGCCCGAAGCGTCGCCTCCGCCGTAAGAGAGGTTGTGCTGGTGCGTCAGCGCCGTTCTGAACAGCACGTCCTGCCAGTCGGTATTGGCACCCTGGTCCTGGCCGCCCGCAGCACGGTATTCGGCTGCATTGAGCAGGTCGTATTTCTTGGTGATGTTGCTGATACCCAACGAGTAGCCGTAATCCAGTGATCCTTTGCCACGGCCTCTTTTAGTTGTAATCAACACGACCCCGTTTGCACCCCTGGAACCGTAAATCGCTGTTGCGGAGGCATCTTTCAAAATGTCCATGCTCGCAATGTCGTCCGGGTTAAGGAAGTTCAACGGGTTTTTTGCAGGCTGACGGCCCACACCCTGGTTGTCGCCGCCGCTGGAAGTATTGTCGCCGCTCAATGGCACACCATCGACAACGAACAACGGGTTGTTACCCCCCAAAACAGATGACGTACCCCGTATACGTACGTTAATCCCGCCACCCGGCTCACCGCTCGACTGGGTGATTTGCACCCCGGCCACGCGGCCTTGCATCAGCTGCTCGGGCGAGGACACGATACCTTTTTGAAAGTCTTTGGAGCCCAATGCCGAAACTGCACCGGTCGCATCCTTTTTCTTTACGGTACCGTAACCCACCACGACAACTTCTTCCAAAGCCCTGACGTCCTCTGAAAGCAGCACGTCTACAACCGATTTGTTGCCAACCGCCACATCTTTGCTTTCGTAACCGATCGCGCTGAAAGTCAGTGTCGCATTGGCAGGGACGCTGATCTGGTAATTACCTTCCACATCGGAGTTGGTTCCTTTTGTGGTTCCTTTTACCGTAATGGTCACACCTGGAATACCACCGGTTTTAGCGTCGCTAACTTTACCGGTCACGTTGATTTCCTGTGCCAGCAACTGTCCGCTCGTCGCGCAGATCGCGATCAGCAAGGCCAAAATCCTGAATTTTAAAAGGGATGGTTTTGTCTTGGAGCGAGGGGCCCACGAGTCGGGCTGCTCATGCTGACGAAGTACATGAAAGGATAAATTCATCATAGGTTAGATATAATTAGGTCTGTAAGCGGTGATGTTGTATCATTTTGACATCCCTTCGACACTCCATTCCAAAAATGCGCCTGACGGCTCAAAAATGCATTTTTAATGAATTTTAGCGCGAAAAAATGTAAAATTCACACCACACCTTATACAAAATAATATAAAATAGCCGGATAATGCAATACACTCAAGCCACATATGTAGCCGAAAACTGATTAAATTTTCAAATAGCGGTTACATATCCATTTTAAGTCCAAATCCCATATTTGAGAAGTACAAATACAGGCACTTAGGCCACTTTTTTTAATACACATTTAACCCACCCGCCGCACTTCCCCAACTTTTTGCTGGACTTCCTTCCCGGTTGTGCGTAACTTTGAATCCGTTATTTTTCCCGTTAATTGCATTTATGACATCCCTGTCTCCAGTATCAGATGCAGATCTGAGTTTGCTTGCACAACGCCTTGAGGGTGACCTCTTTTACGACAATACCATGCGGACGTTATATGCAACTGACGCGTCTGCCTACCGCGAAATGCCGCTGGCCGTATCGATCCCCAAATCGCACGGCGACCTGAAAACGCTCATTTCGTATGCTACGGAAAAGAAAGTTTCGCTTATTCCGCGCACTGCCGGCACCTCGCTGGCAGGCCAGGTAGTAGGTAACGGTATAATAGTAGACGTTTCGAAAAATTTCAATCAAATACTTGAAATAAATGCTGAGGAACGCTGGGTACGCGTGCAGCCGGGGGTCGTGCGCGACGAGCTGAATATGGCGCTCAAACCTTACGGACTATACTTCGGCCCGGAAACCTCCACCGCGAACCGCGCGATGATCGGCGGGATGGTCGGTAACAATTCCTGCGGGTCCAACTCGATCGTATATGGAAGCACGCGTGAGCACTTGCTGGAAGTAAAGGCTATTCTGGCCGACGGCAGCGATGTGGAATTCAAGAAGGTGAACAGCAACGACCTGCAATCATTCCTCCAAAGTGCTCGGCAGAAAAACGGCAGCGCATCGCTGCTGGATAAGATATACCTAAAAACCGACGCCATCCTGAATTCACCCGAGAACCAGGCCGAGATCCGGAAAAACTTCCCGAAACCCTCGGTAGAGCGCCGCAATACGGGTTATGCCCTCGATATGCTGCTCAATATGGAGCCTTATACCACAGGCACCGGTTCGGACAAGCCTTTCAATATGTGCAGCCTCATTGCGGGGTCGGAAGGTACGCTTTGCTTTCTGACGGAAATCAAGGTGAACCTGGTGCCGCTGCCGCCTAAGACACAGGGCCTCGTGTGCGTGCATTGCGACACCATCGACGAAGCATTGCGGGCAACCATCCTGACACTCAAATACGGCCCGCACGCCGTGGAGCTCATCGACGAGTACGTGCTCGAATGCGCTGCCACCAATGTGGAACAACGGAAAAATGCATTTTTCGTAAAGAATAAACCTGACGGCAAATTCCCGGCGATCCTCGTTGTCGATCTTTCGAGGGAAACCAAAGAGGAAGTGGAACTGCTGGCGGCAGAAATGGAAAAGGAGCTCAGAGAAGCCGGCATCGGTTTTCACTACCCGCTCTTGTTCGGGGACGATACCAAAAAGATATGGACGCTTCGCAAGGCAGGACTTGGGCTCCTGGGCAACATTCCCGGAGACGAAAAAGCCGTGGCGGTGATTGAAGACACGGCGATCGACGTCTACGACCAGCCGGAATACATCCGCGAGTTCAACGAGATCCTGAAAAAACACGGCATGTCGGCAGTGCATTATGCGCACGCAGGCTCCGGGGAACTGCATTTGCGGCCTATTATCAACCTCAAAACCAGTGAGGGGCACCGGCAGTTCAGGATGATCGCGGAGGAAATTGCCGACCTGGTGAAAAAATATGACGGCTCACTTTCCGGCGAGCATGGCGACGGCCGCCTTCGCGGAGAGTTTATCCCGAAAATGGTGGGCCAGCACAACTACCAGCTTTTCAAGGACATCAAAAAAACCTGGGACCCGAACAACATTTTCAATCCGGGCAAGATCGTGGATACGGCACCGATGGACACGTTCCTGCGTTACGAAGCCGATCAGAAAACGCCCCAATTTAAAACCAACTTCCGTTTCTACGACCAGGATATCCTGCAACATGCCGAGCAATGCAACGGCTCAGGCGACTGCCGGAAAACGCACCTGAGCGGCGGCACCATGTGCCCGAGCTTCATGGCGACGCGCAACGAAAAGGACACCACCCGCGCCCGGGCTAACATCCTGCGCGAAATGCTCACGCGCTCGCCCAAGGAAAACCGTTTCGACAACAAGGAGATCAAGGAAGTGTACGACCTCTGCCTCGCCTGCAAAGGCTGCAAGGGAGAATGCCCTTCCAATGTGGACGTTGCGAAACTGAAAATGGAGTTTTTGCAGCAATACCACGACGCCAACGGCATACCCGTACGCTCGTGGCTCATTGGTAACTTTTCCAAAATGACCGGCCTCGCCAGTTACGTTCCATGGGCTTACAACCTGATTTTCAAGAATGCGCCGCTCCGTAAAATCGCGAACACGGTCGTAGGCTTCCACCCGGAGCGTACCATGCCGCTGCTGCACAGCACGACATTGAAAAAATGGTATGATCAGCGGAAGAAAAGCGCTCCGAAATCAGAGCGGAAAGTGTACCTTTTCTGCGACGAGTTTACCAATTATAACGATGTTGAAATTGGCAAAACGGCGATCCTCGCGTTGGAAAAGCTGGGTTATGAGGTGATTATCCCAAACCATGGACCTTCCGGCAGACCACAGCTTTCCAAAGGCTTGCTGAGAGATGCGAAGAAAATTGCGGAAGAAAATATCCGTCTGCTGAAAGACATTATCTCACACGACACCCCGCTGGTGGGTATCGAACCATCGGCGATCCTGACGTTCCGCGACGAATATCCCGATCTGGTGAGTGATGAATGGGTGGAAGATACCAAGAAAGTCGCCCAGAATGCATTGCAGTTCGACGAGTTCATCGCCCGTGAAATCGAGTTGAAAAACATTTCAAAAAGCCAGTTTACCAAAGAAAAAAGGCTGATCAAGCTGCATGGACATTGCCAGCAGAAAGCCATTTCGAGCGTGATACCGACGAAAAAAATGCTATCGCTGCCTGAAAATTACACGGTACAGCTGATCCCGTCCGGATGCTGCGGAATGGCGGGGTCATTCGGTTATGAAAAGGAGCATTTTGACATTTCGATGCAGATCGGCGAGCTGGTGTTGTTCCCTACCGTGCGTCAGCAACCCGAAGAAGTGATTATCGCCGCACCGGGTACCAGCTGCCGGCACCAAATCCACGACGGTACCGGCCGGAAAGCATTGCATCCGGCGGAAATCCTCTGGAATGCATTGGTTTAAACCGGAAAGTCATACATGAGTCATGGCCGGCAAATTCCTCTGCCGGCCATTTCTTTTTAATTCGAGATAAACGGCGCCTTGCGCAGCCAGGTATCATCCGTAAGCTGGTCGATCATGAAGCCGGCAATATCCGCCGCATCGATCTTCGCTCCGGGTGAATCAAATGCATTTACCTTCACCTCTGCCCGATTTCCATTGAATTCAATGTACGGCACCCGCACCATCGTCCACTCCGCATTGCTTTCGGCGAGGATCGAGTACGACTTTTGGCGATCGTTGTGAATGGCCGGAAATGTGGCCCGCATCCATTCCGTAGCTTTCGCAGTCTCCTCGCCCTTCCGGTCATCCGGCGTTTCGACATTCAATCCGGCCAGCACCACGTACCGCACAGGCCTCTCTCCGATGGCACCGAGGATATTGAGCGTTGCCTGACTTGCCACCAGCGGCTCGTCCTGCCGTTGCCCCGCTGTGCTGAGGACGGCATCACAATCTTCCACGAGACTCCGTACCGCCTGCGGATTCAGGACATCGCCATGAACGATCTCGATCAACGGGTTATGAATGGTAAAATTCTCAGGATGCCTGAGCAGCAATTTAAGGGAGTAACCTTTTTCGATGAGCTGATTGACAAGATATTGACCAGTACGCCCTCCGCCGCCAATCACGGCTATTTTTTGTATTCTTTCCATTTCTCTCTGATAAAATTTTGGATGTAGCAAATTTCCCAAAGCCGTAGGCCCGGGATTTCACAGAAGAGCTATGCCCGATCCTGTGGTGAGGTTGTATTTTATCAGGAGATTTTAATGAGGTAAAGATAATCCACCGGTGGAAAAAAATCTGATCACACCGGTCAAAATTTTCTCAGACCCGACTTTTTAGGAATCCATTCCCAAAAAGTCGAAAACTCTAATCCTTCCCCCAACCAATATTCATCGTCGTGCCAACCCTGAAAACGGTGTGTTTGTACTTGAAACCTTCGAAACTGTTGGCTACCTCCACACGCAGCGGGAAGCGGATGCCGATGTCCAGACCGTACCCGAGCTCGGCATAGTTGTCCGAATCGGGGGTGGCGAGGTAATGCAGGAAGAAATTTTCTTTTACTCCAAGAATACGGAACCAGGGGATCTGGGTCAGGAGAAACTGGCGAAGCTCGCTGAGAACGTGCGCTTCGAAAAAGCCCGCAGAGGTACTGTACTTGTAGTAGTCGAGCATGCGGAATGTACCGACGGGATCACCGAGCTGGAAAAAGAAACGGTTGCCCGCAAAATGCTGGTAATCGGGAAACTGCAGACTGTCACGCCGGAGGAACGAGCCGACGGCCAGTTTGTAGCGCAATTTACTGCGAATGCCGGTCTCGAAGCCGTGTTCGAAACCAATCCGCACGAAATCGTAGTCTACATCGCTGCCGAATACACTGCGGATGCCTTTGCGGTAGCCGATGGAAAATTTAGGTGAATCGTCGTCATAGTAGGTTGTCTTGCCGTTTCGCGTACGGTATTTCTGCCACGGCTTGTACGAAGCAGCTACACCGACGGTCAATGCCTGGTGGCGCTGCATAGGCGGCGGCAATGCCATGGCATCCGTCCGGTTCTCTACATTATCGGGAATGTTGGAAGTAAACTCGCGACGCTTCCAGTCGATCCAGCGGTACCCCGAAGTCCTTTCGAGATTCGGCAATGCCGAACGATCCGCGTATTCGATATTGGCTTTGATCTCAAAATGCTCGTTTTCCCGACTGTTTTTAAAATCAATCCGAAAAAAATCTTTCTGGTATTCCTTGATAAAATTCTGCTCAAGAAACAGCGTCGTCAGTGTATTCAGCAGCGGGTGCATCGGGCTTTCTGCATTAAACTGGGCAATGCCCCGCCCGCCTGAGATACTAAGCACATTACGCGCCCAACTATAATCACCCACGCCGGTCAGGAGTAACTTATTGCGCCCTAACGAGTAGCGTGTCAACCCTCCCACCGACCATTCGTGGCCCTTGCTGACCACCCCTGCCTTTTCCTCCGAGCCCATTGCTCGCTTACGCTCCCCGCCTGCATGCCTCAACTTCAACCCTGCTCCGTTCAGCACCAATCCTTCCACAGTATTCACCTCCAAGCCGGGCAACGGGCCGATGTAATCCAGCCGATAGGGGCTTTCCTTCCCAAGGCGGAAATGATGCCCAACAAGCAAACCCCCGAAGTCAAACTTTGTTCCCTTCTTCGATTTCGTTGTGTCTCCGCTACTGGTTTTCAAACTGTCCTTCTGCTTTTCGGACCCTGCGTTCATCACCACCAGGCTGTCGAGCCGCGTATAACTTTTCACCTCCGCCACCGTAAGTGGCACCGTCCGCAGCGAATCCCAGAAGGCGGCACTCCGTTTGGTAGCCATCGAATCCACCTGCGTCGAATCCTCCCGGCTCATTTTTAGGTCGATATCCTCCCCTTTCTTTTCCTTTTCCCGAAGGTCCTGCTTTTCATACTCCTTCATCATTTTCCGGAGATTTTTGGCCGAGAACGCCTTCTGCCTGCTTACGACTTCCTCCATAGGCTGCGCCTTGATCTCGCGTCCGGTCAGCTGCACTTTTTTAGCTTCCTTGGCATATTTCTTGTCGTCGATCACGACAATATCCGGTTTGAAAGTGGGGTTGATTCTGACGTTGGTAAACGACTGCGAAATCACGAAATCGGCTTTACCCTTGAAACCGTAGATGCCTCCCTGCACATGAAATTGCTGATTGACCGGCATCCATACGCCCTGTACGGGGCTGTAAACCTGCTTAATGTCCACCCGGAAGCCGGTATTGACCGTCTGCAAATCCAGGCTGTAAATACTCCATTCGCCTTCGATGATCTGGATCGTGCCACGATAAACGCCCTCGCCCCAGTTACGCGGCGTTACTTTGATTTTGTTCACTTCGATACCATTCTCCCGGAAAGCGCCCATGTACTCAAATTTGTAATAGGCGAATGCGCGCGGCGAAAGCGGCGACACGGCTTTCACGACCTCCGGCTGATAGAAGCTCGCGAGAAGGTACATATTCGGATCGGCCATATTCTTGTCCATGCTGCTCCGCGTGGCCACTACCCGCTGCTTGTACACATTAGGCTGCCGAAACGTCACCTCTGATACCGTCTCATTCAGCATCGGAACACCTTTTTTAAAATTGGTTTCCTTCTCCATTTCCTTCAATTCCTTTTTGTAGAGGAACTCCATCGGTAAATCCAGGACCACAAACGACGATTTGGAATACACTTTTGCCGTGTAGGCATCCACTTGCAGAAAATGATAGCGGCTTTTGGCAATGGCGCTGCGCATAATGGTATATGCCGGATCCTCGTCCCTGGCGCCGATGCGTACTTCCCCGAGGCTGAGGGCCTGCTCTTCCATCGTGAGGTCGAACGTCAGCATTTTATCCTCCACGGTGAAGCCCTTTTGTCCGGTTTTATAACCGAGGTATTGAAAAATCACCTCGTAGTACCCGGGTTTCAGGTCGAGCTGGTAACGGCCCTCCTCATTGGAAATGGTGCTGACCGAGGTGCCTCTGACGATAATGGCCGCAAATGGAAGCGGCTCCCCTTTTTTGGTTTTGATAATACCCCTGACGCCGCCGGATGGTGTTTGCGCGAGGGCTGCGAGGGAAATAGTTACAATCAGACAAAACGTGAGAAGGAACTGTTTGAGCATAGGATTTTCAGCAAGTCGGATGGAAGTCTTCGTGTCTGCTAGATGCGTTTAAAGATAATCCGGTTGCTTTGAAAAGAAAATCCGCTCATCACATAGTTACAAATCCGAAAATTCCCAGGCGCTTTGGTAGGCATTCAGGCCCTCGGCATAGGCAATGAAATTTTCATAAAACGGTAATACCGAAAGCGTAGCGCTATCGCCGATCACAACCAGTTTCTTGCGTGCGCGGGTCATGGCCACGTTCATCCGGCGAATGTCGGCCAGAAAGCCGATCTGCCTTTCTGTATTGCTGCGCGTCATGCTGATGTACACCACATCCCGCTCCTGCCCCTGGAAGCTGTCGATGGTATTAACGGCTATCTTATCCAGATAGGGTTTCAAATCAGGTGCGTGGGCGAGCTGATCTTTGAGAATATTGATTTGCTCCTTGTAAGGGGATATAATGGCGATGCTTGGAAACGCTTCCTGCTCGGGATTAACCGCTGCAAATTCCGCAGCGAGTTGGGACAAATGCTTGAAAAGAAATACAGCTTCTTCCGGGTTGGTGGAGCTGGTACCTTCCAGTTTTTCATCAAAACCGCATCCCGCCGTATCGATAAATGCCAGCGGCGGTTCGCCCGGGAATAACATCCTCCCCGCCACCGATTCGTGGGCTTTCAGTTTGCCATCATAAAAAACCCTGGAAGAATAGCCCATAATGGCCTCGTTCATCCGGTACTGCTCTTCCAGCAGCACCACCGACCCGGGGTGCAATGCCACGCATTTTTCGAGCAAAGTCGTGCTCAGCCCGCCCCTGGCAGCGTCATCGGATTTGATCGTCGGTGGTAACTGCAGGTGATCGCCCGCGAAAACCACCTTCTCGGCTTTCAGGATCGGGATCCAACAGGCCGGCTCCAATGCCTGCCCGGCTTCATCGATCACCACAGTGCGGTACTTCATATTACGGACCGTGAAATGGTTGGCACCTACGAGCGTGGCCGTCACGACCTGCGTTTTAGTAAGCAGGTCATCAATAATATACTGCTCCATATTCGCGACCTCCTTCATAATACGGTGCGCCTCGTCGAACAGTGCTTTCCGCTGGTCGCGCTCGGCTTTCCCGAAATGGCGTTTGTATTTGTGCGCCATGTTCTTGTACTCGTTGGCCTGCTTTTTCAGGGTCTTAATGTCCTTTATACTCGCGTGGGCCGCCATTTTGCTATCCAGCGTCAAGGCTGTCAAACGCTCCGAGACGCGCACCGGGTTTCCGACGCGGAGTACATTCAACCCTTCCTCACTGAGTTTTTCACTCAGCAGGTCCACGGCGGTATTACTCGGCGCAACCACGAGAATCGGCCTGTTATCCTTTTTAACCAATGCCTTGATCGCCTGCACCAATGTCGTGGTCTTGCCCGTACCCGGAGGCCCGTGCACGGTCGCGAGCTCCTGCGCGGAAAGGATATTCTGCACGGCACGCTGCTGCGAAAGGTTCAACCTGGGAAGGGTAACAGGGTAAATGTCTTTATCGAATGAAGGCGCCTTTTCGCCGGTCAGCACCCTGATCAAGTGGCCCTCTTTCTCCGAAGAAGCGAGCGAATCCGCGGTTTTCAATGCCGACAGCATCTCGTCATAGCTGTTATCGTCGAAAAGCAGGTCGATACCCAGCTTCCCGTCCCGCGACCATTCGGGCAGTTCGTCGGTGCGCAAAGTAATTTTCAGCCGGTTGCCGCCCTGGTGCGAGATCACCCCTTCGACCCGGTCCTTTTTAGGCTCATGATTGCTGAACAAAACGGCAGGCATCCCAAACCGGAGCTGATGCGGCAAGTCCTGGTGCGTGGTGCGCTCCACCTCCACGGTGAGGTAATCGCCCCGGCTCATTTCCTGGCCCCGGATCGCGATCGGGTACCAGGCCAGTCCGCTGGCACGGCGTTCGGAAACGGAAGAACGTTCGATCAATCGCTGGTACGATTGCCTATCTTCTTCCCTTTCTATTTTGAGTAATTCGAGTAGTCTTTTAAAGTAATCCATTCACAAATTAAATAAACCGGCCGCTTAATGCATGACACTGGCATCCGCTCCCTGCTGTACTTCCACTTTCCCGGTGATAAACCGCCTGCCCATCACCAGCACAATCAGCGCCAGCGTAGCCGAGCCCGCCATAGCCGCCACCATGGGAATGACGGAAGGCTCTTCAAACAAGCTGATCGCAATGGAAATCAGCGTACCGGCCCCCATCTGAAATGCACCCATCAACGCAGAAGCACTTCCCGCATTACGCGTGAACGGTGCCAGTGAAAGCGCGGCTGCATTGGGATAGGTGTAACCCACACAGCAGAGAAAAAGAAACAGGAATGCAAGCGTGGAAGTGAGCGTCAGCACGTCATTCAGCGCTGCTGCGAGGAAAGCAAGGCCGATTACAGCCTGGCATATCAGCGCCACATTCACAATCTGTTCGCTGGTAAACCGCCTTAGCATTAAAGTATTCACCTGCCCGGAACCAATAAAACCGACTGAAAGGAATGCAAAAATCCAGCCGTACACCTTGCCATCGATTTTGAATACCTCCATGAAAACAATGGGAGAACCGGATACGTAGGCGAACAAACCCGCAAATGCGACGGCCCCGGTAATGGAATAAGTATAGAACTGCGGCACGCGGAGCACCTCGAGGAAGTTCGTGATAATGGGCTTCGGTTTCAGGGACAAGGTTTTGTCGGGCTTGTAGCTATCGGGCAGCCACAATGCGGTGGCAGCCAGAATGGCCACGCCCATCACGGTCAAAATCATAAACACGGCATGCCAGCCAAATGCGTCGGTCACATAACCGCCGACGGTCGGGGCGATCATCGGGGAAAAGCCTACCACGAGCAGCAACAGTGAAAACACCTTGGCATTTTCACTTACCGGGAATAGGTCACGGACCATCGCCACCGAAGCGACCGTCGCGGCGCAGCTGCCGACAGCCTGGATAATGCGTAACACGATCAGTTGCTCGACGCTCGTCGCCAGGGCGCATCCCGCGGAGGCCAGGATGTACACCGCCAGGCCGATGAACAACGGCTTCTTACGGCCGAAACGGTCGAGCAGCGGGCCATAAAGCAGCTGGCCCAGCGAAATTCCGACGAAATATCCGGACAAAGTCTGCGATACTTTTGCAGCGGTGGTATTGAGGTCGCGCGCGATGGCCGGAAACCCGGGCAGGTACATATCGATGGAAAATGGGCCAAGCGCAGTCAGGCTCCCCAGAATGAGGATCAGAAAAAAGTAAGTCTTTTTGGACATTGAAATTGTGGTGTGGAGAAATCCGGTAACTGGTCTAACACCGATTGTGCCGGGCGGGTTCGATGGCAGCACACAAAAAAGGCCCCGGTTACGCACCGGAGCCTGCTTCTATTTTCATGGCAACATACCTAAGATCATGCTGCTACCCAATTGAGCCTCTTCTGTACCTCCTTTTCACTTTCACTGACCGCATAAGGCACCTTGTTCTTAAGGTGGATGATGCAGCCCTGCCCTTTTTTATTGGGAGTAATTTTAAGAACGTCTTCTTTATGGATGATAATGTTAATGAGCTTTTGCCCAAGCAATTTGAATGTACCCTTCTGTACCATGTCCTTCTTGAATAAAAAATTAATGCTTATGCAATTCCACTAATCGAACTTCCCGATTTCAGGTAGAGCAGGAAGTAATCCTTCGAAATAAGGAAATAGCCAAGGTCGGTCCGGTTACTCAATTGTAGAAAATCAGCCACTTCTCTTTGCGCTTCCGATTCAGATCTGGCACCTGTGACGGTAAGCACTGCGCCGGGTTTCAAGCTTTTCGCTGGGTTGTTACCTAGTGTCGCTACCATAGTATATCGATTTAAAGAGTTAGTCTTGTTGTGAAATTGTTTTCGGGAAGCACTATTTAAAAATACATGCCAGGTTCCCGGACACAACGGACGTATAAGGATATTTCTGGGAGGCTTACGTGGTAACTTATTAGGAATATAGGGATACAAAATGTTGATTACAAGCACTTTGGAAATTTATTTAAAAAATTTACAGGAAATATTGAAATAGTGCCATCAATCGAATTGCGGTGTCCAATTTTGAGGAAGTATTATCAAAATGATGATGGGTAATCCGCGTGGGACGATAGCCATTAATGCGCCCCTGTTCGCTCTCGCGCCGGAACGGCATGGATTTTGTCTGAAACGGTTATCAAACGACAACATTATGAGAGCAATATGGTCCGGGGCGATCGGGTTCGGCCTCGTGAATATCCCCGTCAAACTTTTCAGTGCCGTCCAGGCGAGCGAGCTGGATCTCGACATGCTGGACAAAAAAGACCACGCCAACATCCATTTTCAGCGCGTAAACGCCAACACGGGCCGTGAAGTGAAATGGGAGAACATTGTACGCGGCTACAAGGTCGAAGACAATTATGTGGTACTGGATGAAACGGATTTTGAAAAGGCTAGTCCCGAAAAATCCAAGATTATAGAAATCGCGGAATTTGTGGAGGAAAAGGAGATCGATAGCATTTATTACGAAACACCCTACTATCTCCAACCCGAAAAATCGGGCGCGAAACCATATGCGCTGCTCCGCGACGCATTGAAAAAGACCGGCAAATGCGGCCTCGGCACGTACGTGCTTCGCAACCGCGAAAGTCTGGTCCTCATCAAACCCCAGAACGACCTCCTGATCCTGAACAAGATCCGGTTTGCCGAAGAAATCCGCGACCCCGCAGAACTGAATATCGCGGATGTAAAGATCAAGCCCGCGGAAATGAATATGGCCGTACAGCTGATAGAGCAGCTGACGACGGATTTCGATATTTCGAACTACAAGGATACTTATAATGAAAAGCTGCTGAAACTGATCATGGCGAAGGCCAAAGGCAAAAAACCGGCTGCTACTAAAATGAAAGTCGTGCATTCGAAAAGCCGCGACCTGATGGCCCAGTTGAAGGAAAGTCTGTCTGCACCCAAAAGAAAAGCATCATGAAAAAGAAAGCGGAAATTACCCACCCGGAGAAGGTTTACTGGCCGGACGAGCATATTACCAAAGGCGAACTGATCGACTATCACCGCAATATCGCGCCCTACATCCTGCCCTACATGAAAAACAGGCCGCTCTCGCTGCGCAGGCAGCCTAACGGGATCAAAGACGAAGGCTTTTTCCAGAAAGATGCCAGCGATTCGGTGCCGGAATGGATCAAAACTTTTGAAATACTGGCCGAGTCGACCGGGAAAATGGTGAACTACCATGTGGTAAACGATGTAGAAAGTCTCCTCTACATCGCCAATCTGGGATGCATTGAAATGAATCCCTGGAACTCGACCATCAACAAACTCGACAATCCCGACTGGATTGTCATGGACATCGACCCGTCGGATAAAAACACCTTCGATGACGTCATCGATGTTGCATTGACGATCAAGCAAATCCTCGACGAAATGGAGGTGGAAGGATTCTGCAAAACCTCCGGCGCGAGCGGCATGCATGTATACATTCCTTTCGGCAAGAAATACGACTACGACCAGGCGCGCGACTTTGCGGAGTTACTCGCGCACATGGTTACCGAGCGCCTCCCCAAACTCACCACGTTGGAACGTTCGCTCTCGAAACGCAAAAAGAACCAGATCTACGTCGACTATCTGCAAAACCGCATCGGGCAGACGCTCGCGTGTGCGTACAGTGCCCGCCCGAAGCCTGGCGCCACGGTTTCCACACCCCTCGATTGGGGCGAGGTGCAGCATGGCCTCAGCCCGAAAGACTTTACAATCAAAAACATCTTCGGGCGGCTGGAAAAGAAAGGAGACCTTTTCAAAGGCGTGCTGGGCAAGGGCATTAACCTCAATAAGGCATTGCAAAAGCTCTCGCCACCCGTGCAGGATTAGGAGATGATTTGAAGGTGTATTTACTTTAACCCTTCTAAACCAAAACCAATACCATGCGCCTAATCCCTACTCAAAAGAACATCGGCACGGCGTTGCTGATCGTGCTCCTCATTGCACCGTTGCTTTTCCTGAACAGCTGCTCATCCGAAAAGGACGGCGAAGGGGATGCGGATTCCACCAAAAGACCCGTCGTGATCGGCTACGTCGGCGGTTTCCACGGATTGCTCAATACCGGTAATATCGATGCCAAAATGCTCACGCACATCAATTATGCATTCATCGACATTAAAGATGGCAAGGCATTTCTGAGCAACGAAAAAACCGACACCACCAATTTCCGCCAGCTCAACCTCCTGAAAGCCGATAATCCCGACCTGAAAATCCTGATCTCGATCGGCGGATGGGCGTGGAGCGAGCACTTTTCGGATGCCGTTCTGACGGACTCGTCGCGCAAGGTATTCGCAAAAAGCAGTGTGGAGATTATCAAAAAATACAATCTCGACGGCGTGGACATCGACTGGGAATACCCTGGTCTACCCGGTGAAGAAGGCAATGTCTACCGTCCGGAAGACAAGCAGAACTATACCGAAATGTTTCACGCGATCCGCAATGAGCTGGACCTGCTCGAAGAAGAAACCGGTAAGAAAAAGCTGCTGACCACCGCCGTGGCAGGCTGGGTGGAGTTCCTGAAAGCGACCGAAATGGACAAGGCGCAGCGCTACCTGGATTACGTGAACCTGATGACCTACGACTTGTTCCAGGGGGACACCGCCGTGCACCACGCAAGCTTGTACCCTTCCAAAATCTACAAAACGGCCAAATCCGTGGATAATGCCGTAAAAGGCTTCCATGCAGCGGGAGTTCCGATGGAGAAACTGGTGGTAGGGCTTCCGTTCTATGGCCGGATGTTCACCGTGGCCAAGCTGGAAAAAGGACTTGGGCAAAAACAGATCAAGCAGCAATACATCGATGGCTACTCCTACATCAAGGATAGCCTGGTCAATAAAAAAGGCTACAAGGAATACCGCGATACCGTGGCCAAGGCGCCCTACCTGCTCAATGCAGAAACCGGCGACGTACTGAGCTATGACGACGAGGAGTCGGTAAGGGAAAAGTGCAAATATGTGCTGGCCAACAAGCTCGCCGGCGTGATGTTTTGGGAATACGACTCCGACCCCAAGAAGTATCTGCTTAACGAGATTGATAAATCTTTAAAATAGCTTCCAGCTATCCACTTCATGATACCCCTCGGCAAGCGCCCCGATCCGGAACCTGTTCACGTACTCATGTGCGTGGCGCGTGGGCTCCGGCAGGCGGTGCTTGCCGGTGCATTTCAGCGCGAAGGTGAGGCTGTCTTCCAGGCTCATCTTGTGGCCGGGAGAAATGAAGACCGGTTTGACATGATCTTTGGTCCTCACTGCGTAGCCGATCACCTCTCCCCTGTCGGTCACATAGCTGTATTCCCCTTTTAATTTGCCGGGCTCGTCGTATTGTCCGGCAAGCTTTTTCTTGGCACAACCCATTGTCACCGCCCCGGTAAGCACGCCGAAATGCGAAGCAATGCCCATCCTGCGGGCGTGCAGAATGCCGTTCCCATCAAACATGACCACATCCGGCTTCACCGGAAGCTGTTCATAGGCTTTCAAAATGGCCGGAATCTCGCGAAATGCGAGGTAGCCGGGCACGTAAGGAAATATGGTGCTGCTTTTCACCAGCGAATAGGCCACGGGTTGTAGGTCGGGGTAGCTTAGTACCACCAGTCCGGCGTAAACGGTTTCACTATAAAGCGCCAGGGAAATATCCGCGCCTGCAATTGTTTTAATGTCGTTTGGGAAAGGTTCCAGGCTTAAATACCCGCGAAGCTGCTGCTGGATAAGCGTTGCTTCCGGGATCGTGAGCTGGTCGTAGTTGAGCTCCGGGGTGATGACCATCCGGTTCAATGAGTCTGGCATGATATTTCGTGGTTGTATACGAAAGTTATTACCCTGATCAATCAAAAACTACGCCACCTTCATGGAACAAACCTCCGTCAGACGCAAATGGGCCAATTGGAAGTTCATTTCATTCGTTGTAATCCTCATTGCCATTTTTGTCAAATTTTATGTGCTGGACAGTCACGATGAGAATGCGCCCGTAACCGTGGCGCTGGACCTCCCGCAAGTCGCATTCCGAAGCCAGCAGGAAGTAGCCGCCGTGCTGGGTGAAGGCACGCTGGAAAGCTATTACAGCGACGAGCAGGCCGGTTGCGAGAAATGCCCCCGCGTGACCTACCGCGAGGGCAAGGTGGAAATTATCTATATCAACGACATTGCCGACCAGATCAGGCTGAACAAACTCTCCGACTACGAATTTGAGGACCGCATTATCCTGGGACTGCTCAACCTGACGGAGAACATTGCGCCAAAAGTCGATGAGAAAGGCGTAAAAACCTGGGAGAATTACCAGAAATATACCCAGATCTCTGCATTTTCGAAAAGCGGCGATGTGGACTATATTTTGATTAAAGCCAAGACCAAATAGCTACGCTACCGAACACTTGCTCACACTGCTGAGCACTACTTACCGCAAACCGGAATATTGTACTTTTTAAATAAAAACCATCTCGTTAGCGTGTTGGGCCGTATTTGAATATTTCAATTCTAAAAAGTGCATAAAATCCTTTAAATCACTCATCACTAATAAAAACCATTCACATAGCCGTTTGATCACTCATTGAATAAATAGGTGGCCATTCATAAAATCCCATTTATATTTGCATCATCAAATAAGACAAAGACAAGAAAACAAAATAAATGGAGCTATGAAAACTTTGATCACAACCCTCGTTAGCGTTATCGCATTGACCAGTTCAGTTGCATTTGCAGACGATAATAAGTCAACCACTACAATCAAGAACACGTTGCCGGCATCGACCCCGGTGGTAGAAACACCGGCACCACCGAAAGCGACAAAAGTGAACCCATATAGTACACAAACGCCCGCTCAGAAAGCGGCCATCGTGGAGCTTAAAACGACAAAATAGGTTTTAGTAAAAATTGAAAGGTGAAATTGAGATGTTAAAAAGGAGGGCGCTTGCTCCTCCTTTTTTTATGCCCATCCATTAAGGCAGACTATGCAGCAGCAAGGGGTGCCCTGCTTTTGTCTGAGGAGCGGTACTTATCGAAGTAAATATTACTGGCCGCCAGCAGCAGGAGGCCCAAAACGAATTGCAGGTAAGAGAACTGCATCAGCACCCGCGACCAGCTCAGGTCCTTCATAAAAAACTCCTTGTAGAGCAGCAGCCCCACGCTGCCCATATAGCCGATACTCTCGCAGATGTACACGAAATACCCCGCATTGGCCTTTACGCGGTACAATGCGATCATTCGCTCGAAAACGACGGTTTGAAGCACCGTATAGGCCAAAAACAAACCAAGTCCCACCAGCAGCATCCAGTAAAAACCGCTGATCACCGATTTTTCAAACAGCAGCGTCCCCACGCCGATCAGGATAACACCCCCGAAAAGGATCAGGTAGGCAAGCCGGAAACCGGTCAGATTATCCCGCACGAACGCCAGTGCGCCGATAATGACCAGCACCACAATGCCGGTGATCATTTCGGTGGTGGTGAGCACGCTGCTCCCCCAATGCGAGTCGATCTCGTTCCATATCTCGATCGTGAAATTGTCGCGGAAGTCGCGCACGACCACCAGCGTGGCGTAAAAAATAACCAGGCAGGCGATGGGGAAGCCGAATTGCCGCATGACCTGCCGCTTATCCCCGCCCGTCATAGGCACACGTTCCGTGCGCAAGGCCACGTCCTCCGCGGTCGGTTTCGGGATCATGGCCAGCATCCATACGAACATCAGAAAAGGCGGCAGGAAAAGCAAACCCATCAAAAACGGCATCCAGAACTCCGTGATGCCGGGAAAAATAGCGTGAACTTCGATGTAAGTAGTTTTGAGAATACCCGAGGCTACTACCACACTGATATTAAGGCCCATGGCCAGCATTTCCGTAAACCGGCGGCCTTCCAGGAAACTGAACACCACTCCGTACACCATCCCGAGCGGGAGGCCATTCATAAAAAGGAAAATAAAATTGTAAGGGTAAGGCACCAGCCCGAAGAAAAGCAGCGCCAGTTCTGCCAGCAAGATGAGCCCGATCACCAGCCTGATCCGCGCATTGTGTTTCAGCTCCGAAATCACTTTGATCCCCGCGAACTTGGAGAGCGTGTAGCCCGCTACCTGTGAGATGATCAGGACCGCCTTGTAGCTTACCTCACCGAGTTCAAGCCCATGGTAAAGCCCTGCATTGAACGGCTTGCGAAAGGCGTACATGCAGAAATAAGTCCCGAAGGAAGCGACAACAGCCCAAATGATGAAAAACGTATTCGATCGTGCGAGAGCTTCTTTCAGGCGCATAAGGTCATTTTTTGCGTTTTTATACCAAAACCGAAGCCGTTTCGATGGCCCGTTCCAAAATCTGCAATGCTTCCTTCAACTGTTCGCGGGTAATGATCAGGGGCGGCGAAAGCTGTACCACATTTCCCTGCGATACTTTGAAGCTCAAACCTTTTTTAAGGCATTCGTACATGACGGCTTCCGCCTCCTGCACCGCCTTCTCCTTCGTTTCGCGGTCCCTCACCAATTCCACACCCCACAAAAGCCCGATCCCCCGGACCTCGCCGATGAGCGGATATTTCACTTTCAGCTTTTCCAGTTCTTCACGCATAAAATGCGCGTCGGCATTCACCTTGCCGAGAAGGTCGTTTTGTTCGATAAATTCCAGCATAGCCAGCGCAGCGACGCTGCCGAGCGGGCTTTTCTCGTGGGTAAAATGCCCCAGCGACACGCTCTGCGCCACATTGTAGCGGTCACGTGCTACGATGGCGGCCATTGGCATTACACCACCGCCAAGCCCTTTGCCCAGGCATACAATATCCGGCTCGAGGCCATAATGCTCAAATGCAAACATCCGGCCCGTGCGCCCGAATGCGATGGGGATCTCGTCGAGGATGAGCAGCACCCCATGTTTCGTACAAATTTCCCGTACGCGCGCCCAATAGGCCTGCGATGGGATCTGCACGTCGGTATTGCGGATGGTTTCGATGACAAACGCTCCGATATCACCCTCTTTTTCAATGACGTATTCAAGATAGTCGGCATAAGGCATATCGCCATTGCCTGCTGCGGCAAATGGCCCGCGGTAGGTCATAGGCGGCGGAATGCGCTCTACACCCGGCATCAGCGGGCCCATATCCTTCCTGAAATCGAGCTCCCCGCCTGCGGAAATGGCATCCAGCGAGGCGCCGTGAAAGGAATCCCACAGCGAGACGACCTTATGCTTTCCCGTGACAATGCGGGCGAGTTTCAAAGCCATGCTGATCGCCGACGTGCCCCCAGGCGCGAAAAGGACGCGGTTCAGGTCGCCGGGCATGAGACTGCCGAGTTTTTTGGCCAGCTCAATGGCCGGAACATTGGTATACCTGCGTGGAGAAAACGGCAGAATATCCAGCTGCTCTTTCAGCTTTTCGATCACATATGGATGCCGGTAGCCCAGCTGGTGCACATTATTGCCGTGAAAATCCATGTAACGCTTACCCTGCACATCGGTAAGGTAAATACCATCGCAGGAAGCGAGTACGTCCAGGCAGGGCGTCGACAGCGACTGATGCAAAAAATATTCGGCGTCCTCGTGCAGGTAACCCGCGGTTTCGGGATCGCTCACGACAGCATACCAGTCCTGACGCGCGGATGATAAGTTAATGTCGCCTTCCGTTCGGTTGTGTACAGCTGCCATGCGCAGGGTTACAGGGTTTAAATGCGTTGAGCTAATCTACGGTTTTTCGCCGAGCCATAGATTTTTAGGCTCGCTCATTCCATTGAAAACCGGCTTCACCGGCCGACCGATCCATGCGTAAGGCTGCTCTACTCCCAATGCGAATGCGATCGTCGAAGCCAGGTCATAAGTATAAACCTGCTGCCGGATCAGATAACCTTTCTTCACACCGGCGCCATAAAACACCCCGGCTATTTCTGCCTCCTGCGGAGTAGCCCCGCCGTGGCCTTTACCGACGCCGCCATGATCGGCCCAGAGGATAACCAGCGTCTTATCGGCGATACCGGCATCTTTGATAGCTGTCAGAATCTTCCCGATCAGGGAATCCGCCTTCGCAACCGATTGGTAATATTGCACCGTGCCGTGTCCGTCGTGATGCCCCACGTGGTCGACGTGGTCGAAATGCACGAAACCCAGTACCGGCTTTTTCTTTTTGATATATTGAATAAAATCTGTGGCGGTAGAATCCTCCGTTGAAAAATGCTTGTCGTAGTTCACCGCATTCTTCTGGAACAATCTTCCGAATCCGCCCCAATGGTACACGGCACCGATCTCCGCTTTGGGTTTTGCTTTATGTAGAATACTGAAAATGGTTGGGAAGCGCCCGTCCGCTTCCTGCGCGATGGGCGGGAGCGTGTGCTTGTCCAGTTCCCAATCGTTGTTGATAATCCCGTGCTGCTCGGGGCCTGCGCCCATGATCATCGACGCCCAGTTCTGGCTGCTTGCCGAGGTAAGCACCGTACGCACGTTCCATTTGACGGCCCCATTGGCCACCATCCGGTCGATATTCGGCGTTTCGGCTTTCCGGATACCGTCGGGACTTAGCCCGTCGACGCCGATCACAATCACATGTTCGATACCGGCCGGTTGCTCAGCGGTGCCGGTTTGCCGGGAAGGGGCATGAAATGCGGCCAGCGTAAGCGAAACGGCCGCCAGCGCGCAGGAAACTTTTGCAAGCATATATCAAAAATTTAAGATCGGTAAGTTCCGCCAACTACTTCGTCGCAAAGACCGAACGAGAGGGTCATGCCGTTTCCACCCAGGCCGTTGATGATCGTTACACCACTCTCAGGCCTCATCACAATCTCCGTCGCCCCATTGGTCATTTTAGGATAGATCCCGTGCCAGCTCTGGAACACTTTGGGCGATTTGAGTTGTGCGAATGTGCCCAGGTAGTCGAGGATCATCTTATTGATAAACTCCCGATCGAAAGGATCGAAAGTAAGCGCGTACTCATGCGAATCGCCCACCGTGATCTCTCCCAGGCCGTTCTGAGAAGCCATTACATGAATGCCCCATTTCAGGTATTCGGCATAATCGCGTTCATATCTTGCTTTCAGGCCCGGCAGTGACGCCGCCGCCCTGAACCCGTGGTAATGGATGAATGACAATCCGCCGCACAATGCCGGCCCGATGCGCCAATCGTCGGGCTGCGCTTCGAGGCGCATCATCTGCAACTTGCATTTGGTCAATGGCGCCGCAGCGAACTGCTCAGGATAAAGTGTTTCAAAATCCTGTCCGCTGCAAACGAAAATCTCGTCCGCCGACCAGCTTTTTTCACCCGAAAACACCGTGGGATATTCCACTTTTGAAATAGCCGTATTCCAGATGAATGTCACATCCAATGCCGCCGTCAGGTAACCCGGGATAGCCGCAATGGCCTCTCGCGGATCGACGATCATTTCATCTGCGGAATACAGCGACCCCAACAGTCCGTCCGGATTCACCGCAGGCGATTTCGCCAGCGTTTCCTCGGCATTCAAAAAACTCACAGGCCGGTACGGGCTCACCTCCACAAACTGCTGGATCACTTCCAGCTCGTCCTGATGGTAGGCCATATGCAAACTTCCCGCTTCCTGTGACCAGCATTTCGCACCCGCCAACACTTCCTTCCAGATACTTTTGGCGTGCAATGCCCTTTCATACAACGCGCCTTCCGGCTGTCCGATGGGCCATACCATCCCGAAATTACGGATGGATGCACCTACCGCCTGTGTAGAACGTTCGATCACCGTTACTTTATAACCTCTTGTGGCCAAAGCCCTTGCCGTTGCCAACCCCACTATCCCAGCGCCAATGACAATCGCAGATTTACCCATGCTTTTCAATCCGATATGAATGTGAACGAATTAACCTTTTACCGCCATTTCATGGCCCGCAGCGATAATGCCGCGCACCTCCGCAATGTCGTCGATGACGTGCGTGGGCTTGTACGGCAACAGCGCCTCGCGTGTAAACGCGCCGGTGGTAATCCCGATCACATATTTGCACCCTGCATTGAGCCCCTCATTGATATCAACCTCGGTATCACCCACTTTGGCAATACGATCAGCAGATTCCACGCCCAGCTCAGCCATGATTTTACGGATCATATCCGGATAAGGCCGCCCGAACGGAACTTCGTCACTCGCTACGAGGCAGTCTATTTTATTTTCCCAGCCCAGCCTGCTTATGATGACGTCGGCAATGTCGCGCGAGAAACCGGTATTCAGCGCGATTTTAATCCCTTCTTCCCGGAGCGCGCTAAAAGTTTCTTCCACGTGCGGCAGCGGCGCTATCTCCGTAGTCGTCTGATAAAATTCGATCATCCCATTCACAAAATGCGTGTGGATCGCTTCCACAAGCGCATTAGTTATCTTCGACTTATCGGACTCACGTACTTCAAGCATCATTTTAATCGCCAAAGGCTTTTCGTAACCCATCAGCGGGTTGATGTTCTCAATCGCGATCTCGTACCCCTGCGACAGCATCGCTTGCTGAAACGCAATCCCTACAAAATTTTTATCCCTGACAGTCGTACCTGCCATATCGAAAACTACCAGTTCTATCGACATCTCACTTGGTATAATTGGTGAACTAATACTGAACTTCTCTATAAGCACTCCCGGCATTCCGGCAGCACGGGCTCAAACCAAAGAAAGTTTAGTAAAATTTAACTATGCACTTTTTCATTCCTGCACCTTGCATTGGTTTACAGCCGAAAAATACAGTAAAATACACACGCCTGCAAGAAAAAGTTAAGCAATATTAAAAATTTGGCACACTAAAACTGTGATCACTGCAAAACTAGTAAACCATAACCAGTCACAGGTTAAGCAAATGTTAATTAATATTTAACAAGAAGATTTAACAAAACAGCGCTACTGCGCCTCGTTGAAGAAGTAGATAACCAGCAGCAAAGCCTCGCTGCATTCGTGGCATTTGAGGTTATGAAGCTCATTGGCGTCAAAAAACATCGAGTCGCCCTGGTTGAGGATGTACTTATTTTTTCCGACGGTGTATTCAACCCCTCCGGAAAGCACATATTTGAATTCAAATGCATTGGTGCGGACCATCGGCCGCTTCGCATCCTTTTCGAGCCGCAGCAGTACGACATCTATATGGTTATCCTTGAATTGCTTGCTGAATATGCGCTGGTAAAAATAACCCTTGGCATTTTCCTTCGTAAACGGCTGGTACTCCTCTTTCCGCCGGACAAGCACGTTTTCGCCCGGAGCCGTTGATATAATATCCTTGAAAAACACATTTAGGTCAATATCCAATGCCTTGATCAGCCCCAGCATAACCGGTAAAGAGGGAATCGTACGACTGTTTTCGATCTGGGACACAAGACTTTTGGTCACGCCAGCCTCATCGGCAATCTCCTGAAGGGTAACCCCTTTGCTTTTTCTGACTTCTTTTAACTTGTTGCTGATCTGGAAAAGAATGTCCTCCTGCATAGCGCTGAGCGTGATTACCGGTTACGTCCGTTGAATAATAGGCACAAATTAAACCCTAATTTTGGTCTAAAAATAGAAAATCTCCCGGTTGCGGCCGCCGGGAGACTTCATTAGTATACAAAAAAATCATCTTTCGGTCACATAAGCAGCGCGGTAACCGGCCGGTGGCTCAGGGTTTCCTTTACATTTCTGAGTAATGCCTCCATCGACAGCAACGTAGCCCGGTGTACGTTGGGCCCGAAGCTCACCCGCGCCACACCCAGCTTTTGCAGCACATCCAGATCGGGCGCATCGCTTTTGGCCAGAATGTTCACCGGCACTTTCAATGCATTTACCAGCGTCTTGATCGCCTCTTGTTCCGTTACGAAAATCGGGTAAATAGCGTCGGCACCCGCCTCTACATACGCACGCCCCCGCTCTATCGCCAGCGCAAGCTTCTGGTCCGAGGGCAAATCGGACTTTACCAGGAAAGTATCCGTGCGGGCATTCACGAACAGCCGGGCATTTTCACGGTCGGCCACACGCCCGATCAGTTTCAGTTTCTCCACCTGCTCGCTCATCGGCACCAATTCGCGGGTAAGGACGTCGGTATCTTCGATATTGATGCCCGCCACACCGACGGCGATCAGTCGGCGGATGTTGGATTTCAATACCTCATTATCGGCTGCGTAACCCGCTTCGATATCGACAGAAACCGGCACATTGACCGATTTGACGATCTGCCCGACAATGGCCAGCAGCAGATCGAACGGGATCCTTTCGCCATCCTCGTAGCCGTGCGCGCGGGCAATGGCCGCACTGGCGGTGGCAACGGCCGGATAACCCAGGCTTTCGAGCAGCACCGCACCAGCTGCGTCCCAAATATTGGGCAAAACAAGCATTTTACCGCTATGATGCAGCTTTTTGAGCAAGTCAGCCTTCTCCGACTGTGAGCTCATCTGGATAGCACGACTGTTAAACATGACGCTCAACGGCATGGGCAGCCGGAGCATTGACGGCCACCTGGTCGGTAATCATAATACGGTTCCAGGCGCTGATCGCCACGACGCCCATCACCACAGCCTTGGTATACTCCTCGCCCAGCAGCTCCACGGCGTGGTTATACACTGCGTCGGTTACGCCTCCCCGGTGGATGAGCGTTACCTGCTCTGTAAGGGCCAAAATGGATTTCTCCTCTTCCGTGTAAATATTTGCCTCGCGCCAGGCGCTCAACATATATATATGCTGCTCGCTCATGCCGAGCTCGCGGGCCTGCCGTGCGTGCATATCCAGGCAAAACCCGCATCCGTTGATCTGGGAAGCGCGGATTTTGATCAGCTTGTAATGCATTTTGTCCAGGCCGGTCGAAGCCACATACTTTTCAATTTCCCGCACAGCCGCAAAGGCTTGGGGGGTTAGTTCACTGGTTGGTTTTCGGTGGGACATAGCTAATATGAAATGAGTGAAATCAGATCAAATTTACATCCGCTTCGGACTACCCGTGTGATCCATTTAAGCACATTTCCAATAGTCCACTCACTGTGAAAAGGAAGGGCCGCTTCGAAATTAAAAAGTGATTAATCAGGCCCTTTCCGAAACTTTCCCAGACCATTCTGCTATTTGAATTTTATAATATTGCACTATGAGCCATACCGAATCCATCCAGGAGTTTTACCGTCGTCTGCCGCAGGCAAACCCGGCGGATTTGTCGCTGAACAATGCCGGCATAGGACATTTCAATGTGTTTGAAAGAAACTCGTGCTACAAAAAAACCCCTTACAGCCGCCGCGACTTTTATAAAGTGTCCTTCATCATCGGCACCGGCCGCCTGCATTATGCCGACAAATGGATTGAAATCGATCGGCCTGCATTGCTTTTTTCGAATCCTATGGTGCCTTATTCCTGGGAAGCCATCTCGGAATCGCAGCTGGGCTGGTTTACATTATTCACCGAAACCTTCGTGCATCCGGCGGAGCGTAAGGATTTTTTACAAGATTCGCCGCTATTCAAAATCGGTGCAAACCCGGTCTATTTCGTGAATGAGCAGCAACAGAAGGAACTCTCGATGCTATTTCGGAAAATGATGACCGAGATCGAGTCGGACTATCCGCATAAATACGGCATGCTGCGCAACTACCTGCATCTGATCATCCATGAAGCGATGAAAATGCAGCCTGCGGAAACGTTCGAACGGCAAACGAATGCGTCGGCGCGGATCACCTCGCTATTCATGGAACTGCTCGAAAGGCAATTTCCGATTGACACGCCCGAGAACGCATTGCGCCTGAAAACGGCCAATGATTATGCACAAAGTCTTTCGGTGCATGCCAACCATTTGAACCGTTCGGTGAAGGAGATTACCGGAAAAACCACGACCGAACACATTTCGGCCCGCATTACCAAGGAAGCACAGGCGCTGCTCAACCACACCAACTGGAATGTGTCCGAGATCGCTTACAGCCTGGGTTTTGAATATCCCGCCTATTTCAATATTTTCTTCAAAAAGCAGACCGGCCTCACACCCGGAAACGTGCGCACCAGGGCTGTGTGATTTTTATAAACATCCGCCCGGCCCCGCCGCAATGGCGAGGGCCGGCAGCCGACACCTTATTCCTGAAATCAGATGGTCTTCAGGGACGGATCATAGAACGTCCTCCAAAGCGCCACGGCTTCCCCCACTGTTTCGGGAGGCGAAGCCAGGTAGTTCTTAATTTTTGCCAGGTTCTCGGAATGAACGTCTTTGACCGCGTATTTAACGAGGTTAACCAGCAGCTTATCGATCTCCGAGGTATCGTTACGCCAGTTTTTGCTATACTTCGCAAACCACTCTTCGTTCAGAAAAACTACGCCCGAGTACCTGTACACATCCGAAAACCCGAACGCATCGATTACGATCGGCTCGGTGGGCCATTCTGCATCCAATTCCTTGTCACTGTACCGCTCGCGGCCATCGCCGAGGAGGGCGATAAATCTGTATGTTTTTACCATGGTGAAGATTATTTCCGCTCAATATATTCCGTCGGATTTACTGCTACAAATGATTTTGTAAAAATTGTTCCTGCCTGTCCTGCGCTCACTGGAAATGATTGTACCAATAGGATTGTTACCTAATTTTACGCCAATACCAAGGAATAGTTACTTCATGATCCGAATCTCCCAACTTCCGCTGATCCAAAACCCCGGGCAATTTTACGCTTCCGAACATATCCTGCTCGTGGATGTGCTGCTGGTAGGCGACGCGCCGCGGCAAATGCGGGAATATATCAAAAACACCCACGGAGGATTTATTTACGACAAGAAAACGTACATCCCCATCACGCTTACGGGGACGCCCGAAAGCCTGCTAGGCAATGCCGGCAAGCCGATCGTTTTCAAGTTCGACCGCGGCTTTGAGAACCATTACCACTTCGACGGCGACCTGAAAGCATTGATCTGGCATAAAAAACTATACAACATTTCGGGCCTCATTAACCAACCGTCCGTCCAGTTCGAGCGCGAAGAGGCATTCATCATCGAGCGATACCTGGCCGGCCACCGCGAATATACCGCCGCGCCGGAAACGGAAGAAAAACTTCTGACCCTTCCGGCACAAAACCCCTCCATCGGCCTGAAAGCAATGAAAGGGCTCCGGCCTGTAAGGAAGGGTTAGGGATCGAAACGATCTCTAACCGCATCACCTTTTAAAGCACATTTTTCCTGATCGATTTGCCCCAGAACTCGCCTAGCACGGCAACGCCTTCCACGTTGGGGTGCAGGTAGAATACGCCCTGCTGGCCGTTTTCCGGCTTGAAGAGTTTGAGATGATGCTTTTTGAAATACCTGAAAGCTTTGGTATCGCCTTTGAAGACGCGGCCCGGCTCGGTGGTCTTGTATTCGCTGATAAGCGCGTCGAGCTCGGGAACGTATGTTTGCAGCCGTTCTAGCCCCTCCGCGAGGTATTTGGAGCGGTTGTAGGTATTGGTGCTGTACCAAATCGGGTGGTGAATGATCACCTTGCTACCTGGGTACCGTTTCAGGAGCTCCGAGACGATCGTTTGTACATTCTTTTTGTAGTTTTCTTTTGAAACCGGCGATCCGTTGGGACCTTCGATGGCGCTGTCGTTGGTGCCTAGCTTCATCGAAAACAGTAGCTGATGATCTTTTTGTAGGTACAGGCTATCGGCAGCGGTGGTGGCGAGCGTGAAGTATTTGCCCGTCCCCGGAAGCCAGTCGACGGTGGTGGAGCCGCTACGGCCGACGTTGGCAAACAAAACATCATCGACACCCTTCTGTGCTTTCAGGTAGTTGACTGCATGCGTCGGCGGCGGGAAACCGTTGTCGCCGCCCTTGCCTTGGGTAATGCTGTTGCCAATGAAGACAATGCTCAGTCTGGCCTGGGAAAATACGTTGAGTGAAATCAGCAGAAATGCAGCAACCAGTGTTTGGATTTTCATCGGATATGGGGAATTGGAGCAGTAAACATTTTCAGATAATGTTTAAGAAAAGACCAATGCCGCAAATACTACCGAAAAAAGCCCGTCATTTTACCAACACTTTCATCAACTCCGTCAGACTGACCGAAAATGGTAGTCCCGAGGCGCGATTGGCGCGGTAACCCGAGAGTTTGGTCACGTCCCAGCGCATACCCGCGAACTCCGGTTCGACTTCCGGATCAGTGCCGTACACGAGATAAAACTCACGCGAAGGGTCGGGATATCCTTTGTCCGCCAAATCCTGCTTTGAGAACAGCCTTGGAGATTTGGTATGGATCTTAAACAGCATTCCGGATGTCGTTTGAGATGGCCCGTGCAGCAGCAGATAGCGCGCATTCACTTCGGCCACGCCCAGCGAAAGCGATCCACTTCGCGCCCCGGTGCGGAAGTTATAGAGGTTGTTTTGCCGGATCCAGTTCAGATGCCGGTCGTTTTTGTAGTAGCCTACCAGCACGAAAGTCTGGTCAGGAATAAGGTCACGGTTTTTGCCAAATGCTTCCGGCAGTAACTCGCGCATTCCGTCCGGCGGCCGGTTGCTATAAATGTCAAAACTCCGGAAAGCCATCTTTTCACGCTGCGAAGCCCTGTTCTGGAAATGTGCGACGACATCCGTCAGAAACCGTTTTAACTCGTCACGGCCGCTGTCCGTTTCAGACGGCCGGATAGCGAATGCACCCAGGCCGGGGATCAACTCGTGGAATCCTCTTCGTTTGTACGCTTTGCCAGCTGGGCCGGGATACAACACATAAGCACCCGCGGATCGCCGGATCGCATCTTTGTAGCTGTGCATTTTCAAAAGATCGTCCCGCTGATAACCGGCTTCGCTCTGGGGCGAATGCACAGCCTCCTGCTCCCCGAACACCCCGGCCACCGATTCGACTTTGTATTTGGCATCGAAATGGATATGCACGATCAGTTCCTCGGTTTCGGCCTGCATTTGGGACACGCCAGCCGGCCAAACCGATAGTGTAAAATCCGGCCGCATGCCCGTAGTCCAACTGCCTGCCTGCGGGTAATCGCTCTGACCGGAAAACGACCTATTGAAACTAAATTCCACATTTAATTTCCTCGAACCCGTGTCGAAAACGCCGCTCACCGGAAGATGGCGTCCTTGTTTAAGTTGAAGGCCCAGTCCATTCCGGTTAGGTTTGACGAGATCACCGATATGCGCCGGTTCAATGAAAAACACACTTTTTACGATATCCAGGAGTTCGAAAAACAGCCAGTATTCGTACAGTACGGCCACATCCTTCTTTCCTGCACGATACACATCGTCGCCACCGCGCCACACCAGTCGCGCGGCCAGGTCGAACATCAGCCACGCGCGCAGGATTTGCTTATAACCTTCCCTCCGTACCATGCCCTGGCCATTGAATGCAAGGCGTGACGGCTTTCCTACTTCCTTGAAAAGCGGGGCAGAAAGCATCTGGTTCAATTGATTTTCCAGCAATGCAGCCTCTTGATGCAACCGGCTTAGCGCGGGTGCAAGGCCCTTGATGTGTGTAACAAAACCCGCGAAAACCTCCAAAGCGTGCTTCAAAAACCGGTTTTCCGGCGTATCGGCGGAATCCTTTTTGGATATCACAGTCATTCGCGAAGGCACCGACGAGAGCCGCTTCTTCAGAGCGTGGCCATCGGGAAGTACCACCCGGTTACCGCGCCGGACGAGTTGCGCCATTGTGTTCCTGCCAGCCTTACCGCCATTTCGAATATCCTTTTCAGCGCCTTCTCCTGCCCATTTCACAATCGGGTTGCGGATCACCTTCTGAAACGCTATTTCGAAATCGCGTTTAGTAAGCACCGCATTCACAAATGCGAACCGCTGATACAGGGTTCGCGGATCGGTCAGGTAGTCGGGGATAAAAGGATGGGTGACAGGCGCGCTATGCTGAAACAGCAGATCGGTACAGCGCTCGGTAATGCCTTCCAGCATCAGTCGATAGTCCGTCCGATATCCGGCTTTCTTCGAGCGGATTTCAACTTTGATTTCCCCGCAAGAAACCCCGTCCGATAGTCGCAGCACATCGATTGTCAATGTTCCCACATACACATTCGGCGTCAGCCTGCCCATCGTCGGGTTAATGCGGGAGGGAATCACAGCTGGCGAGGGAGCGAGCAGGTAATCCCCGGAAACCTCATATTCGTAGAAGCAGCCCTCCATGAGCTGTACGCGTGCCTCGCCGTGCTCGAATGCCTCCCATTCGTCGAGTTCAAAAATCGTCGGCACGTCCCGCTCCTCCGCAATGATGCGTACGGACACAGTGCCCGAGGCCGTCCCGGCGGTTAGCAGCAGCTCATTCCCTACCATCAGGCTTCGGCGTAACTGGCAAAGCCATGGTCGATCAGATTCCGGTAAATGCGGCTGATTTTATCCAATGCCGCCGGATAATGTGCCATCTGCGGGCCGGAAAGGTCCTTTTTGTTGGCGAGATAGTCTTCGAGCAGGTCCGGATCAGCCAGGCAGCGCCTTCCCAGCGCTTTCAGGACCGGTTCCAGCTTCCGGCGCGAGCCGTATATTTTAGGCAGGAGTTTTTGCATCAGCGCGGCGTCCATCACTTTTTGCAGGGGCCATTTGGCGCCAAGCTGATGGATCACCGAGGCGAAACGCAAAATCTCCGCAGCGCTCCGGTAACCGAATTCCGCTCCCGCCGGTTTTAGTATCTCAAATAACGCAAGCAGTTCATCGCCAAGCGCTTCCCGGACCGGGCTGTCGGGTGGAATACTGCGTGCCATATCCGCAAATGCCTCCGCAGCATCGGCGCCGGCGGCCGCCAGCTTTTGGGTAGCAGCCCTGCTTTCCGATTGCAGAAATGTCCGCATTTCCTCGCTGGAAATACTGAATTCGATCACATTCGCCCTGTCGAGCACCTTGGGACTGAACATATAGGTAGTCTCGTCGATATTGACAGTCCCAATAATGAAAAGATTGGAAGGCACACGCACACGTGCCGGCACGTCGCCAGCAGTTCCGTTGTGCAGCCTTATCGGCTCCCCCGATTCCATAGCACTCAGAAAATCCGCAAAATACCTTTCAACGTGACTGAGGTTCATCTCATCGAGAATGAGAAAGTACGGTTTGCCGGCGTTAGCTTCGGCGGCAACGAGCAAGTCCACGACGCCGCTTTCCGGCTTTATGTACTGGCCCGGTTCAAGGGCATTGGGGAAACCCAGGAGTGGTTCACGGTTGGTCCAGTCGGCCCCGACCGGCACCAGACAAACCTGCTCTTCCGTTTCAGATATCCATTGCGCGAATGCCTGTGCGAGCCGTGTTTTTCCCGCACCCGAAAGCCCTGTCAGGATCACAAACGGCTTTGCGATGAGTGCCGCAACGAAGCGGAGTACCAGATCCGCGTCGATTTGCAAGCCACAAGCCGTTGCTTTTTCATAAAATGCGAGGTAGTTGAAGCGCCGGTCCTCCGAAGATCCGCCGCTTGCCAGCGTGGCACTGTAAATGACGAGCATTTCGTTTAAATCCGCTTCAATCTGCCCTTTTTCAAGATCTCTTGCTTCATAAACCCGGAAAACAAAGGAACCACCGTACTTCGCCGGCTTACCCAGTCCCTGCATTTTGAAATAGCTATCGATGGTTTCCGCATCCGGCTGGCGCCACGGAATTTCGGGAGGCAGCGTTTCGCTTATGCCAAATGCCAGGATCAGCAGCTGCTGGTTTTTATAAAAAAGATAGAATGGGTAAATGCCGCTGCTGATCTGCTGGCCGGGAGCCAGCAACGCAATCCACGGCACCCGGGCGGGATTGCCCTTTCCAAAACTGATTTTGACTTTCAGCCCTTCCAGCTCATTCGCAAAATGGGCGGTTTTGAGGTTTTCGGTCTGGCATTGGGCCAGAAACCGCGTAAGCTCTTCGAAAAATTCCATGCAATAGTGTGTTGGAGATCAAGCATTCACTGGGCTTAAAGATGAATGATATTTTACTCTCTCCCAAGCAAAACCACCCGCTGCGTCAAATTTATAACCTTGGTTATTAAGCGGATAGAGAAACGGCGGCACTAATGCATGAATTTCCGGAAGAGCCAGATCAGCAGATTGAGCAACCCACTGAGAAGCAACATCGTTGTGATTGGAAAGTAAAATCTGAAATTTTCCTTTTCAACCCGAATGTCACCCGGCAGTCGGCCCAGCCAATGCAGTTTATCGCTAAGGAAATAGACTATCACCCCTGCCAGCACTACCAGCAAGCCAATGATAATCAGATATTTGCCGGCAGCCTGAGACATTATTCCAGATTACCCAAAGCGAGGTCGATGTGCGCCAAATGATGTCTTACGTGCCATACCGACATGGCGAGTGCCTGCTTCTGGTCGAACCAAAGCTTGCGCAAAGGATGGTAGTACTTTCTGGCGAGTTGCTCTTCATTCAAGGTACTTGCCAGGTAGGCGTAACGCGCGTGCGTACCCTCGAAAATGCCTAAGGAGGTTTGGACAGGCACGTGCAGCGAATCGGGCATGGCGGCCCAGGCATTCATATCGACAAGTGTCAACTCGTTGTAATCCGGCTCGCTGATCGCCTTTTTCATGCGCAGATAATGCACAAATTGCAGATCGGCTACGTGATGGACGATCTGCCGGAGGTTCCAGCTGCCTTCCCGGTAAGTTTTGAGTAAATCCTCATCCGAAAGGTGTTCGAGGCGCTTGCGGTACTCGGCGGGGATTTCGGCGATGATGCGTATGAATTCACGGATTTCCTCGTCGGAATAAGTGTCTTTCAGGGCAATGGGCCCTATGGGGTAACGGCGGTCGGTCATACGTTTTTCTTTCTTTTGGATTCAACAAACAGCGCCCCTGCCACCAGTCCTACCAGCAGCAAAGAGCTCACCAGGTCGATTTTCTTGCCCGTCGCAACCGAAACCGGCTCGAAACGGAATTTGATCGTGTGCTTGCCCGCAGGTACCCGCAGCGCACGCAGCACGTAGTTTGCGCGCAGCATATCGGCCGGCTTATCGTCAATCGTTACCTGCCATTCGTCACGGACATTATAGTATATTTCCGAGAATACCGCGAGTCCGTCCCCATTGGAATTCGTTTCGTAAACCAGCTCATCGGGTTTGTATGAAATGAGGCTGATCTTAGCTGTGGAATCGGTGCCTATTTTGAAATTACCCAGCTTTGCAGCGAAACGCTGATCGATCACCGCTTCTTCGCGCAGGTTCGTCGTACGCAGCGCCGCCATTTCAGCATCCGCATTCGGAACGATCTTGTAGGATTTGACAAACCATGCGTGTCCGTAAGCCTGCGGGTTGGGCTGCGCCACTTTATTTCCCTGCTGGTCAGGGGTAATGAAGTATTTCGCATTCAGCATGTTCAGGACCTCCATATTCGGCTTCTCGGTAAAAAACGAATTTTCGAAAAGCTCCTGGTAACGTCGCATTTTGGCAGCGTGGTAACCACCGAGTGATTTATGGAAATAGGATGCCTGCGCGCTGTTGAACGGGCCACCCTGCGAAGCGACGTCATAGACCCTGTAATCCGGATCGGTGTCACGCAGGATCTGTTCATCGGCGGGAGACGGTGTGGTGACCCCCTGTGCTACGTAAGCGCTCACAAAATCCTCGCTATTGAGGTATCTTTTATCAACCCCAAACAAATCAAAAATGACCAGTACGAGCAATGCGCTGTAAAACACCAGCGATTTGAGCTTGTCCTGCACATAAAACCACACCAGTCCGGCAGCCAGTGCAATGAATATCAACCCGCGGATCGCATCGCTTTTCAACAGGCCCTCGCGGTCCTGCACAATCGCATTCATGATCAGCTGGCCGAATTCGGGATTTTGCTGCCCTACCTGCTGTACGAACATGGCATCATTCGCCCCTTTAAAGCTGAAAAACAGGCCGGGCAGTAATGCCATAATGAGCATTAAACCACCGGTTATCCCTGCCGAGATCAGGAACGGCCTCTGGAAATCTTTCGCGGTAATCTTCTTCTGTACGAGCGTTGAAATGGCCATTACGCCTACAAGTACCATGAGCAACTGGGCGAGCGAGATCACCATTGTCATCGCCCGGAATTTGTTGAACATTGGGAAATAGTCGAAAAACAGGTAATTGATCCCCGACAAGCTCTTCCCGAGCGCCCAGATCACATACAGCACAATCACGCCGGCTGCCCAATATTTCAATGGATTTTTAACAATAAACAGCCCCAGTACGAACAGGAAAAATACGATGGCGCCGATGTAGTTGGGGCCACCCATGATCGGCTGATCGCCCCAGTAAAGCGGCAGTTGCTGTACGAAACTCTGCGCATTGGCAGCATCAATGCCCCGGCTGGTCAGCGTTTTATAGGTTTCTGAGGAAGTGGAAAGCGGCCCGTAAGAAGCGCCGCCGTAAGCGTTCGGGATCACCAGCGTGAGCAGCTCGCCCACGCCGTAGCTGTATGTAAATGCATATTCTTTATCCAGCCCGGAGCCTTTTTTGGAACCTGCATCTTTACCCGTTGCCGTCAGCTCCGACTTCCCGCGAATGGTCTCCTTGGTATAATCGTACGCATTCCAAAGCCGGGTGGTGTGCGTTCCAACCGCCACTACCGCCGCCAGTGCAAGCCCGCCGAGTACCAGTACCAGATCTTTGGCAAGGCCCTTTTTGATCATGGCAACGCTTTCCATAATCACCAGTATCACAATGCCGATACCCAGGTAATAGGTGATCTGCACGTGGTTGGCGTACAATTCCAGCGAAAGAAACAGGGCTGTAAGGGCAGCGCCCGCCAGCCAGTTGCGGCGAAACGCGAGTATCACACCCGCCAGTACACCCGGAGCGTACATGATCGCGATCACCTGCGAAATGTGCCCTGCTTCCAGGTTAATGACGTTAAAACACGAAAATGAGAACGCAACGGCGCCTATCGCAGCCAGCCAGCCGCCGGCCCCGAGGACAAGGAACAGCACATAGGCGCTCACCATGCCGATCAGGAAATAGTTGGCCGGTGCGGGAAGAAGTTTGTTCACCCCCTGCCCGATTTTCGTCGAAATGCTGGTAGGGTAGTCGGCCGCAACGAGGTATGACGGCATCCCGCCGAACATGCTGTTGGTCCACCACGACCATTCTCCGCTCTGCTTGTTGTAATTCAATACCTCCCTGGCTGCTCCCTGTGCCTGGATCTCGTCGGTGGCGCTGAGCTTCTTGCCTTGCAGCACCGGTGAAACGTAAGCGACGGACAGGATCATGAAGCCGATGACAGCTACCAGGTGAGGCCAGAGACGTTGCCAGGAGAACAGATTTTTCATTTTGGTAATATTAAGCTACGGGTTGATTTCGGATAAAGGCGGTACCGCACACGGTCCGCCCTGAATATGACTTTTCAAACAGTAATAGTAGCAACGAACACCGGTTGAGGGATATTAAATTTCCATTAACCGGCGCAAATATAGGAGTATTGGTATATGTTTGAGATGATGAAAACGATTCTTGTTCCGGCATTTTTTTAACATAATTAAGAATCAAGGCATCTATTTTAAGAAAATACCGGATAAATTTGCGGAAATTGCACCTTTAAGGTTCAAATTGGAGCTGTACATAGAAAGAATAGAAGTAACCCGAAATTATTAAATGAAACGAATTGGAGTTTTTACCTCAGGAGGAGATGCCCCTGGTATGAACGCCTGCATCCGGGCGGTAGTACGCGGAGCATGCTACCATGGTATTGAAGTATTTGGAATCAGAAGAGGATATAGCGGAATGATCGCCGGAGATGTCTACAAGATGGAATCTCAGTCGGTCAGCAATATAGTTCAAAGAGGAGGTACGATCCTCAAATCGGCAAGAAGCAAGGAATTTATGACCCCCGAAGGCCGCAAGAAGGCATATGACAACTTGCAGTCACTCGGAATAGAAGGACTCATCGCCATCGGCGGTAATGGTACTTTCACCGGCGCAATGATCTTTGGCAACGAATATGGCATTCCTACCGTAGGTGCTCCTGGAACGATCGACAACGACTTGTACGGAACCGACTACACCATCGGGTTCGACACGGCGGTGAATACTGCACTGGACGCGATCGACCGTATCCGCGACACCGCCAGCTCTCACGACCGTATCTTCTTCATCGAAGTAATGGGCCGCGACTCGGGTTACATTGCCATCCAGTCGGGTATTGCCGGCGGTGCGGAACTGGTGATGGTGCCCGAAGTACTAACCCCGATTTCTCAGGTCGTGGAAACCCTTAAACAGGGATGGAGCCGTTCGAAATCATCTTCCATCATCATTGTAGCGGAAGGCGACGAAGAGGGCAGTGCGCAGGAAGTTGCAGATAAGATCAAGGTTCAGGTGGACGAAAACGCGGATATCCGTGTAACCACACTCGGCCACACCCAACGCGGAGGAACACCGTCTGCATACGACCGCATCCTGGCAAGCCGCCTGGGATTGGGCGCATTGGAAGGCCTTATCGCAGGACAAAAGAACGTAATGGCCGGTATCATCAACAACGAGTTGGTTTACACACCTTTTGAAGACACGATCAGACTTCCGAAGCCTATCAACGAAGATTTGTTGAGAATGGTGAAGATCCTGAGTGTATAATCCAGGCAACGTTTAGCAGTAACCCACTGCCTTGTAGGCAACATAGCCTACAATCTCATGCCACAGGAGGCAAAAGGATGCGAAGGCATCCGGGTCCGGTATCAGTTTTTGAATGACAAACCGGTTATAACCCCCACGAAAGTCGGCCGGGAATGGGTCTGTTTTGATTCCCGCTTTTTCGAAACACCCGGCCGACCGGCGCATGTGATATGCGGAGGTGATCAGCAGGTATTTCCCGCCCGGAAACATGCTTTTCAGTATCTGTGCCGAGAAGACGGCATTCTCCCGTGTGTTTCGTGCCCTTTCTTCGAATAAGATATCCCTGGCCGGCACTCCCCAGCTGACCAGCAGCGAAGCGGCTTCCCGCGTCTCACCGCGTTTTCTGGCCATCTGCATTTCCCCACTCGTTCCGGTGATCAATATTTTGCGGATCTTCCCGTGCTTGTAGAGCAGATAGGTTTGCAGGATCCGGTCGCCCTGGTTACCCATCAATGGATGGTCCTGCCTTGGAGTGCTGGTGGTAATAAGCCCACCCGAAAGCATAATTCCTACATCATAAGTCCCCCTTACTTCCGACAGGTTGATGAATTTGTGTTCCCACGCATTGAGCGCCTTCATCACCAGGTACCAGTTGGATGCCAGGAATAACAGTACTACCACCGACCCCACCGCCAGCTTACGTCTCCGGTCGCTTTTAGTGAAAAAAGCATAGATAAGTATGAAAAACACAATGCTCAACGGCATTATGATAAAGTCGATCGCTTTGGATAGAAAATAAAACATTTGAATAACAACCCTGCTGATGTTAGCGTTTTGAAGTTAATTTTACAGACTTCAAAATTTGAAATAATCCAATAAACAGCTTTAAAGCAAACTTTCCATAGCCTGATGAGAGATTATACCCGCACATACCTATTATCAGTACTGGCCGTCTTCGCCTTTTTTTCCTCCGCCTACTCCCAGGCTTATCGCATTGAGGCAACGATCAGGGGAATGGCCGACTCGTCGTTCGTCATCGGGCATTACAACCGGAATGCTTCGCAGTTTGTACCCAAAGACACTGCCAAGGCCGATGCAAACGGGAAAGTCGTTTTCGAAGGGAAAACGCCACTGCCCGGCGGCTTGTATGTGATTCTCCTCCCAGGAAACCAGAAAATGATCGAGCTGATCTATTCCGGCAAGGAAAATAACATCTCACTTGAAGCCGACACCGCCGACGTCAATACTTCCATTAAAATAACCAACTCCAAAGAAAACGAGCTTTTCTATGGTTATCGTAAAGAATTAGCCAAAGGCAGCAAGGAAATCGAAGCGCTGAGCAAACAGTCGACACCCGACGCGCAGGCGCGTATCCGGGCCATCCAGGACGGGTTTGGCACTTACCGCAAGAAACTGCTTTCCGAGAATGGGGGAAGTTTCACCTCTCAGCTGCTCAGAATGTCGGCCGACCCGGAAATACCTGCGGCACCGAAGTTAGCCAACGGCAAGACCGATTCGATGTGGGTCTTCAACTATTACAAGACGCATTACTGGGACGCATTCGACTTCTCGGATCCCCGCATTGTCAATACCCCGTTTTACGAACCCAAATTGGAACGGTACCTGAAAAATCTGGTGGTTCAGACACCCGATTCTATCATCAAGGACGCGGATCTGATGGTGAAAAAAGTGTCGCCCAATCAAGACCTAAAATCCTGGACGGTGTATTACATTACTAATCAGTATGAAAACCCGAAAACAGTAGGTACCGAAGCTGTCTGGGTGTATATGGCCAACAAATATTATCTCTCCGGTGAAATGGGCGTTTCCGACGAGGTTAAAAAGCGCATTGCCGACAAGGTAGCCACGATGAAAGACCTCCTGGTGAACAAGACTTTTCCGCCGTTGACGTTGACAGATCCGGCCGGCAAGAAAGTAAGCGTGCAAGCCATCGACGCTAATTATACCGTGCTTTTCTTCTACGCGCCCACCTGCGGACACTGCAAGGAAGCTTCCCCGGTCCTGAAAGCATTTTACGACAAGAACAAAGCGAACGGCATCAAGGTGATGGCCATTTCAACCGAGCATAATATCGAGGAATGGAAGGCATTTGTGAAGACCTACCATTTGGAAGAACTGATCAATGGCTACGATGCCCTGAACCAGATCGACTTCAACCGTAAATTCGACGTGGTAACGACGCCTACGATCTACATTCTGGATAAAAACAAGAAGATCATCGCCCGCAAAATGCCGGTAGAGCAACTCGACGACTTTTTGAACTACTACCAAAACAAAATGGCCAGAAAACTCTGACCATTTCGCTACCAGCTGTATTAAAATTCTCTTTTTTAAAGAAATGCTACGCAAATGGGCAGCTTCACGGCAATGCTTTCGTGCTTGAACGTGAATTTGCCCGTTTCTGCGTCCACGTGGTACACGACTAGATTGTCCGATGCCTGGTTCGCGACGATCAGGTATTTGCCTGTGGGGTCAATGTTGAAATCGCGGGGAGTAGCGATCGATTTCGTCTGCTGATCGACCATTTCCAACTCACCATTACCCAGTATTTTGAATGCGGTAATGGAATTGTGCCCACGGTTTGAAACATACACGTACTTCCCATTGGGATGTAAGTGGATCGCCGCACTGGTGTTGGTCGGGCCTGAATAGTCCGCAGGGATGGTCGGATACGTCTTAATGCCCTTGATTACCCCTTTTTTATCGATTGAGCAAGCCGTTACGGTCGCGTCGAGCTCGTTGAGCAGAAACAGCCGCTTTCCTGCGGGGTGAATGACCAAATGGCGTGGGCCGGCTCCGGCTTTGCCTGAGAAGAACGGCTGAGCTGCATTTGGTATCAATTTACCGGCATCGGCATCGACGCTGTAATTCATGATTTTATCGCTGCCAAGATCCGTCACATACACATATTTGCCATCCGGGCCTGCCGTCGCGAAATGCGCGTGTGCTTTCTCCTGCCGCTTCGAATTAGGCCCGCTCCCGGTGTATTGCTCTTTGTAAACCGGTGCGCTCAGTTTTCCCTCGGTTCCGATGTTGTATGCAGAAAAACTTCCTCCGCCGTAGTTGGACACGAAGGCCATTTTACCGGTAGGGTGTACCGAAACGTGGCAGGGGCCCATGCCCTCCGAAGGTTCGCTGTTCAGGAATGTCAGTTTACGGTCGGCACCGATCGCATAGGCCGACACTTTATTATCCGACCCGATCGCGTACAGATTCCGCTTGTCGGGTGAAATGGCCACATAGCCCGGTGCGACGGATTTGTTGATCGTGTCGATCAGCGTGATCTGGCCTGAAGAGAGGTTCAACTCACAGCGGGTAATGGACGAATTGGCCCCTTTATCCTGCGTACCGACGTAAAAAGTAATGTTCCTGTCCTGTGCGAAGGCCTTTAAACCCGCCGAAAGCAATGCAATGGATAACAGCAGTTTTTTCATTGTTTGTATTTTAGATAAATCCCCTCAATGCTTGGGAAAGGGAGGCAAAAGGCTTTTTTACCTGGCAGGGCAGCCTGTTTCTGCGAATCTTGCAAGCCGCAGCCAGAATTGTGTAATGCGGCCGGCGGAGCTGGATTTTATTTTTGTATACCAATTCTGAAAGACTATGGATACGATGACAGATATAAAAAAAGCAACACTCCCGGTCACCGGCATGTCGTGCGCCGCGTGTGCGGTGAGTGTGGAATCGATGTTGAGCCATACAAAAGGGATCACGAGCGCTGCGGTGAATTACGCCAACCAATCGGTGGCAGTATCCTACGACCCCGACCTGGTCGACATCCCCGAAATGGACCGGGTATTGCAAAGCATAGGCTACGGACTTATCATCGAAGAAAATGAGGAAGATGCCATCGCCGAGCAGGAGAAAATCCAACAGGAGCATTACCAGAACCTGAAAAACAAGGCCACTTACACCGGTATACTCACGGCGCCGGTCGTGGTGCTCGGCATGTTCCTGATGGATTGGAATTACGCCAATTACATTATGATGGCACTTACAGTCCCGGTACTGTTCATCTTCGGGCGCGACTTCTTTGTAAATGCCTGGAAGCAGGCGCAGCACGGCAAGGCGAATATGGACACGCTCGTGGCGCTCAGTACTGGCGTTGCCTTTCTTTTCAGCACATTCAACACATTTTTCCCGCAATTCTGGCACGCACGCGGGCTGCATGCCCACGTGTATTTCGAAGCTGCGGCCGTGATCATCTTCTTCATTTTGCTGGGCAAACTCATGGAAGAACGCGCCAAGTCGAATACTTCCGATGCATTGAAGAAACTGATCGGTTTGCAGCCCAAAACGGTACGCGTGCACCGCGATGGTGCCGAAATGGAAATCCCTGCCCGCGAAGTGACCCTTGGGGACGAAGTGATTATCCGTTCCGGTGAAAAAATCCCCGTCGATGGCAAAGTGGCCAGCGGCAGCTCGTTCGTGGACGAAAGCCTCATGACCGGCGAGCCCATCCCGGCAGAAAAGAAACCCGGCGACCGTGTATTTGCCGGAACGGTCAACCAGACCGGCAGCTTCACCTTTATCGCCGAAAAAGTGGGGAAGCAGACAGTGCTGGCCCAGATCATCAAGACCGTGCAGGCTGCGCAAGGCAGCAAAGCGCCCGTACAGCGCCTTGCCGACCGGATCGCCGGCATATTCGTGCCGGTAGTGATCGGCATTGCCATTCTTACATTCGCCGCATGGATGCTGCTGGGGGGCGAAAATGCCATTACCCATGCCATGCTTGCGGCTGTGTCGGTGCTTGTTATCGCCTGTCCCTGTGCGCTCGGACTTGCGACGCCCACGGCCATGATGGTCGGGGTCGGCAAGGGCGCTGAAAACAATATCCTGATCCGCGACGCTGAAAGCCTGGAAAAGGCCTACCAGGTTGACGCCGTGATACTCGACAAAACCGGCACACTTACCGAAGGCCATCCGCAGGTGACCGACTGGCAATGGATCAATGCGACCGGCGGCGGAGATCACCATATGGCAGCAATCAAAGTACTTGAAGCTCGCTCGGAGCACCCGCTTGCGCAGGCCATTGTGCAGTACATTGACACCGATGCAAAAGTGGAGGTATCGGATTTTCAATCGGTAACCGGCAGTGGTATACGCGGCATTGTAAATGGCCGACAATACATCATCGGCACATTCAAATACCTTCAAAGAGAACATATCCGCATCGCCGCCGAGCTGCAACCGGCCTATGAAGTGCTGACTGCCCAGGCCAAAACTGTCGTCGGTATCGCGATCGACGGACAGCATGCAGGGCTCGTTGCCATCGCCGACCAGCTCAAACCGACCTCCCGCGAGGCCGTCCAAAAACTGCACGCACAAGGTATCGAGGTACATATGCTGACGGGTGACAACGCTCAAACGGCTGCGGTGGTTGCCTCACAAACCGGTATCGACAGTTATCAGGCCGAGGTAAAACCGGATGATAAGATGCAGTTTGTCAAAAAGTTACAGGCCGAAGGCAAGACGGTTGCCATGGTAGGCGACGGTATCAACGATTCGCAGGCCCTCGCACAGGCGGACGTGAGCGTAGCCATGGGCAAAGGCTCGGACATTGCTATGGACGTCGCGAAGATGACCCTCATTACCTCCGACCTCCTCGCATTGCCCAAGGCCCTGCAACTGTCCCGCAGAACCGTGGTGACGATCCGGCAGAATCTCTTCTGGGCATTTATTTACAATGTCATCGGCATACCCATCGCCGCCGGCATCCTCTACCCCATCAACGGCTTCCTCCTCGACCCGATGATCGCCGGCGCAGCCATGGCCCTGAGTTCTGTTTCGGTGGTGATGAATAGTTTGAGGCTGAAAGGGGCCCGATTGTGAGAGCTACCAGACAATCCTCACAACGTCCTGGCATTTACCAAACTTTTCGTCTAATGTGATAATGTCAAGCCCTTCATGCAACGCAGCAGCTATGAGCATCCTGTCAAAAGGATCTCGATGCATTGCATGAAAGGTGACATCTTGATAGGCCACTATATGAGCATGACATATCGGTAGAATCTGAAAATCCTCCGAAATCGTCTGATCAATAAATTCCGCAAGCGGGCGGGCGATCTGTAATTTATTGAGAGCTATCTTGATCGCCATCTCAAAGAAGGTAATGTCCGAGACGAAAATCTGATTTGCGGGGTCTGCTATTTCAGTTTCGGCATACTTTGACAGCTTTTGATCATCTTCCAGAAACCATAGCAATGTGTGTGTATCCATTAGGTATCTCATCCCGGTCAATCGTCCAACTCCAATGAGTCATTAAAATCATCTGACATCCATATTTCTCCTTTCATTGAACCCGGTTTACGTGCCTTCAAAGGCACCTTCGGTTCGTCCAAAACAGTTACCATCACCCTAGCCTGTGAGACGGGCAACAGTTCTTCGAGAATTACCCTGCCATCCTTATAAATACCTTTAACTGTGCGCATAATAGTCTAGTTTACTAAGTTGTAAGTTAATAAAAATGCCCCCGATCTTCAATGCATTTATTGTAATACGGACGATGCTTTCAATGGTAACAGATTTGATCAACATTTTTTTCAACCCAAAAACTCTGCAACGCCATCCCACAATTCTGTAATATCCGGCAGCTGATTGCGTGCGATATTTGTAACACAATTTAACACATAGCATACCCGCCGGGAGCGGGAGATTTTTATAACCATGGAAACCTTGCAATTCAAAACCAATATCAAATGCGGCGGATGTGTCGCCACGGTTACCCCATTCCTGAATGGAGATGAAAATGTCGAAAACTGGACGGTCGACCTGGAAAGTGCGGATCGCATATTGAAAGTGGAGACCAGTCATTCGCCCGAAGAAATTCAGCAGCTGATCAAAAAGGCGGGATATGCAGCCGAAAAAATCGCCTGATAATTAGTACTTTTGGCCCGGAATGTGAATTTCGGGTCAATCCAACAGCCCGGAACTTTTGACAACATCGAAATGAAAAACAAACTGCATCGATCGATCACCCTCCTGATGGCCTTTCTGGTCCTGCTTAGCAGCACCGGATTTGTGCTGACGGAACGCCAGTGCGTGATGATGGGTGGCAAGACGATGCAGGTTGTTAAAAAATCCAGTGAAAATTCCTGTAAGCCCAAAACCGTTTCCGCATGCTGTGCCAAAAGTGCGGCGCTGAAAATGGCCAAAGGGACATTCTTCAAAAAAACAGCCTGCTGCAAGGAAAGCCAGAAGCTCGAAAAACTGAATGTGGCTTCGGTTGACTCGCAACTACACGCGAAACTGCTCAAATCGGTAGCCGCTGCGGTTACCTGGTCGGTCACACGCTACCAGTTTATCCGGGCCGAGTGGGTCATCCAAGCCCAATCTATTTCCAACGACATATCTTTCTCGTCCCGGCTTCATGGGAGGAGTATGCTCATATTTATCCAGTCGTTCCTGATCTGATATCATTGAATAACAGCCATTTAATGCCAAACCGACCGCATTACGCCACAGGTTTCAGCAATAAATCTCTTATTCCAATGAATCCATGAAATCATGAACAAATACCTTCTGGGAGGGCTGCTTTTACTGATATCCTCCTGCATTTATGCCCAACGTATAACCGGGTCGGTGAACGAACAGGAAGCGCTGACCAAAAATCTGAAACCCATCACCGGCGCCAATGTGTACTGGGCCGGTACTACGCAAGCCACTGCCACGGACGAGAACGGGCGGTTCAGCATTCCGCGATCGGCCCAATCGGCCCTGCTCGTGGTGAGCTTCGTCGGCTTCCGGAATGATACCGTCAAAATCGGCCAGGAAAGTGAATTGCAGGTGGTACTGCAAAACGATCAGACACTCGACGAAGTGACCGTGCGGGCCGGCAACACGTCCATCGACCGCCTTTCTCCCCATCAAACAGAAATCATCACCACCCGCGCCCTGGCGAAGGCCGCATGCTGCAACCTTTCTGAAAGTTTCGAAACCAATGCATCCGTTTCGGTTTCTTACAGCGATGCGGTAACAGGCTCGAAGCAGATCCAGATGCTCGGTCTGAATGGCACTTACATTCAAACCAATGTCGAAAATATCCCCTCCATTCGCGGTTTGGCATCGACCTTTGGGCTCAATTTCGTGCCCGGCACGTGGATCCAGTCGATCGATGTCGGCAAAGGCGCCGGATCGGTGGTGAATGGCTATGAGTCCATGACCGGGCAAATCAATGTGGAACTTCAAAAGCCGGATACGCAGGAAAAATTGTATCTGAATACTTATGTCAACAATTTCGGCCGCGGGGAAGTGAACCTGAACCTGGCGCACCAGCTCAACAAGAAATGGAGTACCGGCCTGCTAACGCATGCCAGCACGCTGCGCAACCGCATCGACAAGAACGGCGACGGCTTTCTCGACCTGCCGCTTTACACCCAATACAATGCCATCAACCGCTGGAAATACCAGGACGATAAATGGATGGCGCAGTTTGGTGTGAAGGCGCTCTTTGAAGATCGCCTGGGCGGGCAGAAAAATTTCGAACGTGCAATGAAAGGTACTACCCAAGCCTACGGTTTCGGGGCGAAGGTGAACCGCTACGAGTTTTTCTCCAAAATTGCGCGGTTGTTTCCCGAGCAGCCCTACAAAGGCCTGGGCCTTATTTTAAACGCCTCGGTCCATGACTCGAAATCCTATTTCGGGCTTAATAACTATGATGGTACGCAGAAAACGCTGTATGGAAACCTGATCTACCAATCGATCATCGGGAATACCAATCATTCCTATAAAACAGGGATCAGCTACCTACTCGATAATTACGATGAGCTTTATAAGGATATCCGTCTGAAACGGAATGAATCGGTGCCCGGTGCCTTCTTTGAATACACCTATAATTACCTCGACAAGTTTGTAATGGTAGCTGGCGGGCGTGTCGATTTTCATAACCTTTACGGTACCCAATGGACGCCTCGCCTGCATTTGAAATATAACCTTACCGACCAGACGACCTTGCGTGCCTCCGCCGGCCGCGGTTTCCGGGTCGCTAACCCGCTGGCCGAGTATTACGGAAATCTGGTCAGCTCCCGCAATGTGCTGTTCCGCGAGGCGATACGGCCGGAAGTATCGTGGAATTACGGTGCCAGCTTGACGCAGGAATTTAAGATCGGGGAAATGAACGGGAATTTCATTATGGATTTTTACCGCACCGATTTCGAAAACCAGCTGGTGGCCGATATGGAAGATCCCCGGTACATCCGCTTCTATAACCTCGAAGGAAAGGCCTTTGCCAACAGCTTCCAGGCCGAAGCAAACCTGACACCCATCAAACGCCTCGAACTGAAACTGGCTTACCGCCTCTTCGATGTGAAACAGACGATCCGCAACGTGTACGACGCAAATACCTTACAGCCCCGGATGATGGTGAGCCGCGACAGAGTGCTTTTTAATGCCGGGTATGCGCTCCCCTACGACAAATGGAAGTTCGATGCGACGGTGCAATGGAACGGAAAACGCCGGCTGCCCTACATGGGGCACATTCCCGACCATCACGTGCCAACAGACCTGACTTCCACCTGGGCGCCGTCATTCTACAATTTCAATGCACAAATCACCCGAACTTTCCCGAAATGGGATATTTACCTCGGCGGCGAAAACCTGGCTAACTTCCGTCAGAAAAACCCGATCATGGGCGCCAGCGAGCCGTTCGGGCAGCATTTCGATGCCGGCATGGCCTGGGGACCGGTAATCGGGCGAATGATTTATGCGGGAATGCGTTATAAGATTATCCGATAATTTTTATTATGAAATTATATATCAAAAATATGGTTTGCGACCGCTGCAAGCGGGTGGTGCGGGAGGAACTGAACGGGCTGGGGATCGACTTGAATTTTATCGAACTCGGGGAAGTTGAAACGGTAGCCGAAGTAAATGCCGATAAGTTGCAGCAGGTGAAAGCGGTACTGGAAGCAAAGGGTGCATTACATATTGTCGTTTGGGTGTCTTAACTTAGGGATTTTCCAGCACATATCCATCAGCCATGACCAAAGAGGAATATATAGCGTTAGCAATCCAAAAATATGACGAATTGCAAGCTCTAA
>Ga0209958_1000251_pt1 | contig 145399 bp, 135 predicted proteins | sample ThiBio_inoc_plan_FD_183942 | JGI IMG/M metagenome (GOLD analysis project Ga0209958, IMG submission 183942) | Wastewater bioreactor microbial communities from Cape Town, South Africa - Thiocy_inoc_plan (SPAdes) | ecosystem: Engineered > Bioremediation > Thiocyanate > Unclassified | place: South... | reverse complement strand
CGGCGCTTCTGCGCTTCGGTCACCGCCAGGCGGCCGGTCAGCGAGGAGAGCTCTTCGACATAGGCGTTCGCCATCGCGGCGGCCAGCTGGGGGGTGCCCGCGGCAACCTTGATGGTGATCTGGCCATCCTTGCGAACTTCCCCCCCGGTCATCCGGGTCAAGATGTCGCGGGCGTCCTCACGGGCCTTCACGCCAGGAATCTGCATCATGCCGAAGCGGTCGACCATGCGGTCGGCAACCGTTCTGCTCCGCAGCAGCCCGACATACATGTCGGCCGGGGTTTTGAGGCCGGTGGCCGCGCCGGCAACGCCCGCCAATGCGCCGAGTTGTGCCAGCGCGGCGGCGGCGCCGCCCTGCTGTTGCGGCGCCATGATGCTGGTTTCGGCGACGTAGAAGGGCTTGAATAAAAAGGTCGTGCCCAAGGCAATCAGTCCGGCGACAATCGGGCCAAAAATCAGCAATCGGGCGTTTTCGGCCAGGGTCTGCAGGATGTCCAGCAAGCTGATTTCATCGTCGTCATCTGCCAGGGCGGGCGTGTTGTTTTCGTTCATGCCGCCCCCCTCGCCGCAGAGGCACGGAGGCACGCGAGCATACTTTCGATCAAGAACTTGTCCGCGAAGGATGTGAAAAAGAAGTTTTTCAGACTCATGGCCGTGCCCCTTATTTCAGGGTTTTCCAGGCGGCGGCGCCCAAACCCAGCTGGTAGAGGACCTGCGTCCAGTCTTTCAGGCCGGTCACGAATTTGGTCCAGCCGTTCTGGCGATCCAGCTTGGCCGGCACGACCACCGTATCGCCCGGCATGAGCTCGACGTCATCGAAGCTGCTCATGCGGAACAGGCTTTTGCTGTCGCGTGCAGACTTGACGCTGCCATCGGCTCGCAGCACGAAAGCATTGCCTGGTTCGGCGTCCTCGCTCATTCCGGCGCTTTTGAGCACATCGCCCACGGTTCTGCCGGGGCGATAGATAATGGCATTTTCGTTGTATACCTCGCCGACCGCTGCAACAAATCCAGGACGGCTGGGGATATGGATGGCGTCGCCGTCTTCCAGCGGCAGCGCCGGCAACTTGGTCAAATCGACATGGGTCGGCGGCAGTTCCAGGCTGACACGGCCGTTGCTCTTGAAGGCTTTCATGCGGTCTAGCTGTTGTTGCTGCGCCAGAAGCTGGGCCTGCGCGCTGCTTTCGGTCTTGATATTGGCCAATTGCTTGCCCGACTCGGCCTGCAGTTGCGATTCCAGTTTACGGATCACGGTATCGAGGTTTTTCTGCTGCTGACTGCGCACCGATTCGCGCGTGAACTCAGCCCCGTACAAATAGGCGTTGGGAGTGACGCCGCCCAGCCGGGCCAGCAATTGCGGCAGGGTTTCGCCCGCCTCGACTTGGTAAATTCCGGGCGCGGCGACTTCGCCTTCCACCCGCACCAGACGGGTCTGGCGGTTCTGCGGCACCCGCAGGTCTTTCTTGGACAGAATGGTGACGATGTCGCCGGGCTGCAACGCCAGGTTGTGCTGATCGTCGCCGTCGATCACCGCGCGCCCGAGATTGAAGGGGATCAGTTGTGTGGTGAGGGTGGCGCGGTCCAGGCGCTCGATCACGGCGTAGTCCCAACTGACCTCGTCCAGCAGGTTGCGAACCCCCCACTCCACTGCGGCTGTGTCGGCTTTAACCGGATTGCCGCTTTCTGTCTTGATCGGCTTGCTCTGACTCCCCCGCTCCATGTTGGCCTTGCTGGCCTCTTCGAACTGTACCAACAGATTTTTGCGCCGGTAGTAATCGGGAGCGATCAACGCCTCGCGGCTGGGGATCAAGTCGCGGACGCGCATGCCGACGGTGTAGGGGTAACGCAGCGGCTCGGCCACGTTGCCGCGCAGGGTCACCGCATTGGCGAACTGCGGGCTGATCTCGAACAGGGTGAGGATGTCGCCGTCGCGCAGGGAATGCTGCAGGCCGGCCTTGTCGAGCGCAATATCCTCAACCTGACGGGGCCTGTCGGCGGCCGGATCGATCCGCTCCAGCAAGGCTTTGCCGGGTTTCGCCAGCACAGACAGTCCGCCCCCCAGCGCCAGCACTTCGCCAATGCTGCCGGAGCCTTTCAGTTCGTAGATCGCCGGCTGCTCGAACGCGCCCAGCACGGCCACACGCGGGCCGACCGGCGGAATGACGATGACGTCGCCGGGCTGCAGCGGCACGTCGCCGCTGCGGTCGCCGCGTGCGATGAAATCGTAGAGGTCCATCTTGCCGACGATTCGGCCATCGCGTTTCAGCTGGATGTTTCGCATCGAGCCATTGTTGCCGGGACCGCCTACCTCGAACAGGGCATTGATCAGGGTGGAAAGGCTGGATACGGTATAGGTGCCCGGTTGACGGGCTTGGCCAACGACGTAGATCTGGATGCTGCGCAGGCGGCCCAGCGTAGCATTGAGGCTGAAGTTGGTGAAGATGCGGCCAATTTTGCCGCGCAACACGGACTCCAGATCGCCTGCGCGCACACCGGTTAGGTTGATCGATCCGACTTTGGGCAGGTAGGTCTGGCCATGCCGGTCGATCACCAGGGTCTTGTCGGCGTCAATGCTGCCCCAGACCTGCAAGCGAACTTCGTCGCCCGGCCCGAGAATATAGTCGTTGGGAACCGCCGCTTGGGTAACAGGCGCATAACCCGAAGGTGCGCTGAATAGTTGCTGGCCGTAAATGGGCAGTGAGCGACCGGTAGCCTGCTGCACGAAACGCTGGAAATTGCTGGCCTGTTCGTCGGCGCGGGCATCTGCGAGACGAGGTATGTCGGATTGGGTGCTGCGAGCGGCGTCCACCGCCGGAAGACCGGCCGCCGTTTTGCCGGCGGCCGTGGCGGCGTCAATGGACAAGCCGTTTTTGAGTATCGGCGGCAGTGACTCGGGAGGCGTTGCCGCTACGGTCGATACCGCCGCGCCAATGGGTATGTCTGTGATCGCTTGCCCGGATGCAGCAAGGCTGACGGCCCACAGGATCGTTCCCAGGATGACGCCGCGTTGATACTTGTCTCTCATCATCTTTCCCGTACTTCGTTGTTATGGGTTAACACTTCAAACCAACTCGATCCACCTACATTCGGGCCGGGGGCGGCCCTCCTACACGGCGGCGACCGCACATTATTTGTAGCGATACTCGGGCCGGCTGAATTCGTACGTCAAGCCGAGGCCGATCAAATTGCTGTCCAGCTTGCCATCCAGGGCTTTTATCCGGCCCGCCTCAAGGCGGGCAGCAAGCCGCTGATTGAGCCGCCAACTCAAGCCCAACATCGGCTGGATTACGGCGCCACCACCGACATCCACCCCGCCGCCGCCCGCCGCCCCTGCGGCAAACTCGGCATTGAAGCGCAAACGACCATCCTTGCGCAAGGGCGTTTCCCATCCGGCCCCGATCAATCCGACGGCGTAGCCGCCCGCATCGCCCGCGTAGGCACCGTGGGCCTGGCCGGTAAGATATAAGGAATCCGTCAGAAACTTCTCGATCTTGAGGCCTACCAGGCTCAGGTCTTGATCGCTGCCGTTCTTGCGTGCGGCATCGAGGTTGGTGTGCTGCACGCCAATCAGCCGCCACTTGGCCAGTCGCACGCCATCGACGCCCAGCCAGCCGTGTCCACGCTCGCCTGCACCGATTTCGCCCACGCGATAGCCGAGGCTCAAGCTATAAAAATTGGCGCTGAAGCTGCCCGCGCTCTCGATTCGCCCGCCTTCCAGGCCCAGTTTCAAGGAAGGCGTGAGGTTGTAGTCCAAGCCCACGCGGGCCTTGGCAACCAGCCCGCCGCCGGTGTCGACCCGTCCGCCCCCTGCGCCGCCTGCCGCGAAACTGGCACCAAGGTGCAGATGCGGGCCCAGCAGCGGAACACGATAGCCGACCCCGGCCAGCAGTTCGGCAAAACCATCCGACTGGCCGCCCATGGCGCCCGCGGTTTCAACCAAAAAATAGCGATGCGCATCGAGATGCCTGCGGTATTCGAAACCGACGCGCTTGAGCGAAGAGGCCATCGCAGCGCCTTCGGTGGTTTGGGCCTTGCCGGCGGGACGGTATTCGCCCACGCTGGCGAGCCATTCCGTCTCCCGCAGTCTGAGGCCGAAAAGGTCGCCGGCATCAACGGCCTTGCCGGCATCGCTGGCACGGCCGTAATGCACGTCGAATGGAATGCCAAGGGTGAGATTGAACTGGGTGCTGTCGATATCGCCATTGGGAAATTTGACGTAGGAGACGCCGGCGCCCAACATCACGCTGCCGACGTCGCGGCTGATGCCCAGATGCGGCCGCAGCATCATGCCGCCGCCTTGCGCGGCCCCGCCGCCGCCGCCGCCGCCGACGAAAAGACCGGCGTCAAGCAGCCATTTCGAAGCAAAGCGCTTGCCGGTGCCGACCGTAAAGCCGCCGGTGAAGAAGCCGCCGCGCTCGCCCGCCAGGGCGCCGAAACCGGAGGCGCCGACGTACCAGTCGGGGTGGACGTTGACGAGGTAATGCACGCCCGCGAGCCCCATGGTTTCAGCCGGGCCGACATCCACCATCTCGTAACTCATGCGCAGCAGGGCGGGTTTACTGCGCAGGACGGCAGAATCGGCAATGTCGGCACACGCCGGGCCTGCGATGAACAAACCACAGAACAAAAGGGTGGCCAGGCGCACCGCGCCATGCATCCCGAACATCAGCGTGCGACGGCCTGAACCTGCTGGCTGGTCTGGCCAAAGCGCCGTTCGCGCTGTCCGTACCAGGCGAGCGCCCGCTCCATTTCCGCCGCGCCGAAGGCTGGCCAGAGCGTGTCGGTAAAGTAGAGTTCGGCGTAGGCACTCTGCCACAGCAGAAAATTGCTGATGCGCTGCTCGCCTCCAGTGCGAATCACCAGATCCGGGTCGGGCGCATAGGCCATGGCCAGATAGGGTTTGAGATCGATGTCCCCGGGCTTGACCTGCTCCGCCACGGAGAGTCCCGCGGCTTGCCGGGCTTTCAGCCAGCTGGCGAATGCCCGCTGGATGTCCCACTGGCCGCCGTAATTGGCCGCAATGGTGAGGGTGAGCCGCGTGTTGCTTGCGGTGCGCGCTTCGGCGGAAGCGATCAATGCCTGCAGACGGGGGTTGAAGGGGTGAAGGTCTCCGATAATCCGCAGGCGGATACCGTTCTTGTGCAGCTTACTGACTTCGTTCTCCAGCGCGCTGACGAACAGGCCCATCAGATGATTGACTTCGTCAACCGGGCGTTTCCAATTCTCGGTGCTGAACGCGAACAGGGTGAGATAGCTGATGTCGCGCGCGATGCAGAATTCGACGATGTCGCGCACTCGCTTGACCCCGCGCGCATGCCCCGCCACGCGCGGAAGATGCCGCTGTTTCGCCCAGCGGCCATTGCCGTCCATGATCATGGCAACATGTTGTGGCACTAACAAACCGGCCCCTCTTCAAGCTTTATGTAGGTGATCTCATGAAAACCACCCGTGGGGCAGCGTCATATTTTATTTTTTGACTTGTCATTCCGGCGAACGGCCCGAGCCTGTGAAACCAGGCATTTCAAAACGGAGTCGATGAAAACTCTACCACAGCCTGAGACGACTTCGAAAAAAGGCCGTCCCGGCTTAGCTGGCGGAAATCATTCCCACTCAATTATCAACTGAACCGTAGAACCCGCGTGGATACAGGGTTCCCGCCGGCAAGCACACAAAAATACCGTCAGCGATACCGTCATCAGATGAATGCTTAGTGTTCATGCGGGTTTCCGGGCGATCCTAAAAAAACAACCTTTTGCTCACTATTAACTACTATTGGCTCGTCTGTCAATTTTCAGCAGGCCGAATGCTACGCGACTCTGGTGATCCCGATGACGGTATCAGCCCAGAACATGCCCTTCTGATACCGTCAACCGCCACTCTTTGCTACGCTACTACAACAAGTTGTCGACTTTGGTTGTTACCGCAGCCGAGGCTGACCTGCGTATCGCCAACCTAGAGATTCCCTTCCAGTACACGGCGCTGACGTTCCAAATACACATCCTGGTCAATGAGACCGCTTTCCTTGAGTCGCTTCAAATCTCGTAGTTGATCTTCCGTGCCTTTGGGACTCGCAGATGCAGACGCGGATGCAACGGAGCCCACCGGAATTTGTGCATTCCCTGCAGGTTGCGTGTCGGCGCCGGGAGAAGGCTTGGGAGTCTCCAACTTGGAAAACACTCCCATGATCACCTGAATGAAAGCCGGATACTCGTAGGCCGATCCGTTATTGTGGTCGATGATGGCGCCGATCCCGCCACCGAGGATAATGTTGCCGAACATCGATCCCTTCGTCTCAGACACAACCGCCGCTCGCCCTGGCTCGATACCATCCTTGGTGCAAAGCACTTGGAGATCATCATTGGAACGGTGGATTCCAACCGATCCGGGTGTCGTTACAAACCACTTCCCTTTATTGTTGGTAAGCTCGCAATTCGCCCCCTTTACTTCTGTGCCCGACTGTTCGCGAGCTTGAACCGACACATTTTGATTCGGTGAGCCAGTAACGGAAGCGCAACCGCTTGAAAGCAAGCTGACAGCCACCACGAATGACAAGCAAACCCATGACGAGGGCGCCTTTGGAAATTGGGTCTGGCCGCGTTGAGCATTGGTGGTGATTTGCATCTGGATTCTCCTTGGTTATGCTCCGATCAAGTGTCGGAGATGAACCCAGCATAAAATGCACAAAGCTCACCACGTGAGCCTCACCAGATAGACGCTAAATCACGCGAGTTGTTTTTTCCCCTCCTCGACTAGAGAACCGAACTCGGGAATCCAGCTTCTCGATATCAATCTTTGCCGGCTTCCCGTTGTAACCATCCTGCTTAAGAGCCGCCAGATCGCTTTGTAGTGTGCTTTCAGTCGTCTCCAGGAACCAACATTTCTCGTTGGCTTCCCATCGATAGCCCCGCGCTTTGAGACGGTCTTTGTTATCGAATGGACTGTTCCTGGCCCACACCCGATAACTGGGATTTTGCTGCCCAGAAAGCAGGTGCTTTAAGCCAGTGATGCCACTGACTGGCAGGGGAAACTGAAGAACTTCCAACAAAGCCAGGCAGTCGGCCTCGGCGCGATGGGCTTCGTGGAAAAATCCCATGCAGTTGAGTATGTAGTCCAGCTTGGCTGAACCATAACCTTCTTCCGCCCAAGGAACATCTTTCAGTGAGCACCCCCAGGGCACCGACTGGAATATGGGAAGCCGTTTCTCCAAGAACTGACGATCAAACTGTGCGTTATGCGCGATAACAAGGGACGCCCCAAAAAGCATGTCCTCCACCTTCTGGTCATCGATTCGCTTACCGGCGACCATCTCGTCAGTGATGCCATGGATCCTTGTCGTGTCAGGAGGAATGGGTACAGATGGCTGTTCCAGCGCATCGTAGACGTCAACCACCCGGATCGCCTTGCCTGTCGTCGGATCAAAGTCGAACGCAACCATGCCCAGTTCGATAACTTCGTGCGCAGATGGATCTGTCCCTGTCGTTTCTGTGTCGAGAATAATTGCTCTCGATGCTGCCCCACTTGAATTCTCACCAAACACCTGCCGTGGAGACAGCCGGCGTAACACCCGATAGTCGGGATGCGCTTCAACTTGCCTTGCCAGCAGCTCAATTTCTGTAACTTCCATATTCACCGCTCCCTTTTCCTTTCGCTCTTCCGACTCCCATATTTTCCGGGTGAATCGAGTGCTTGATTGGCCGTCAGATTGACACCTCTTTCGTCACTATTACAGACCCAAAGCTCACTACGCGAGCTTGAGCGTGCTGATTGCCATCCCACGCAGCCCTACGATCCTGCTACCGATGCCGTACTTCATTCCACTCGAAATACGAACTTGGAGGATGCATTTCAACCGCACCCCATTTCGTAGTGACGCTACGATGAATTCATGACTCCGAAGGAACATTAAATGCATACCGCACCCCATGAAGATAGCCTCGCTCTTCTCACTCGCCGTCACAGCGGACTGTTGCTCCCACTATCTGCCGCAGCGCAAGAAATCGGCATCAATCTCAGGACCGCCCACAATCAGATCAGCAAGGGCGTCTTTCCGATTCCGACTGTTCTTCGGGACCGGCGTCGGTATGTTCATATCACCGACTTGGCATCCTATCTTGATCGCCTTCGCCAGCGAATGACGGAGAAGAACCCGCTCTCCAAGAGAGTGGCACGGACAAATGGGCGTGCGGAAAAGTTGGAGAGTCAAACCAACCATACCTGACTGCACGTCCCGATGCGTTCTAATTCATCTACAGCCGCTGGACATCTGCAACATTCCAATATACTAATGACAAACAACAGGAGGAGCCATGATCATTCTCGAATCGTGCCCATTTTGCGGAAGCCAGCATGTGGAATCCAGCGAAGTAGATATCAACGGATGGATGGTTGAGTGCATGGACTGTCATGCGACCGGACCTATCGGTCGAACAGAGGCTATAGCTGTTACTGCATGGAATAGGCGCCATCTGAAGGCACCTGTCCATTCGCAATCCGTTGCGACCGCCGCCTGATACCTCCCAGAAAAAATCAGGGAAGCTTGGCCAGACGTTCCGCTACTGACGGATCGAATTCCTTCCTGGTCAGCAGTTCTGCAATCGTCGATTGTCGGAACTTGATTGCATCGGCGACGAAACCTCGTCGCTCTTCAATGACGGGCAGCACTTTCTCTCTCAGAAAATCTCGCTCAACCGGCAACAGCCGTTCGTCTCCGATGATTCTGGAGATGGCTTCCGGCAAGTCCGCACTCATCCGCGACAAGATGCCACGGACCAGCCTTGGCGCCACGCCAGCCTCATAGGCCATCGCATCCCAGTGCGGCCCCTCCACCCAGCCGGGCTTGTTCTCACCGGCGATAGCCATGGACATGGTCTGCCTTGGCAGGTAGGCCTCCACGCAGAGCATGTCGTAAAACGGCGCCACCGCCGCTTTCTGTCCCCGCATCAGGAAAGCAATGTTCTTGGCGTGCGCGTCCAGGTTGCCGATCAGATAGTTAAAGGCGACCCACTGGACAACGGCATTGGCAGCCACAATTGGGCGATCGATGAAGGTGCCGCGAAGAACCCCGAACAAGTGATGCAAACCCAGGCCCCCCTCGCTCTCGTATTTCTTTGAAGGCGCCACACCCAGCGCCTGGCATAGGTCTATCTGATGGAGCCGCCCGAACGTCGTCCCAGCAACCTTCTCCGCGTTCTGTTCCAATGGCACCCGGTCAAATCGTTCGATGACATAAAGCGGCTCGGGGAGATGCAGCAAACCAACCGCAGGCACCGGAACCTTCAGCTCATGGGCCAGGCGCATGCAGAAAAATTCGTTGGCCGGGCAGTGAGGGAAGTCCGCGCTGGCATTCTCTGGTTTGACGATATGGGTCGATGGCGCCGAACCTTCAGGCAGGAACATCGCACCATGGGCGTCGATACGCAGCCCCAGTTTTTCCTGGGCACCAGCCAGAGACATGCGGATTTCTTCCCATGACGCCATCAGAGGGAGATTGCGCGCTCTGGATGCCTCAATCTTTTCCTGTAGTGCCTCTCTCGCGAGTGGGACCAAAATCTCCTCTGTCGCCACATCAAACCCTTCGGGGATCAGCGAAAGAGCTCCCGCGGTGTCCTGTCCGTGTCGAATCAGAAGCGCCCAGGTGTCCCGGGGATCGATTCTGTCCCGGAAGGCGATCAGGTCTCGCAGTCGGCCTTCGGGCAACAGGTTCTCGAAGAACCATTCAACCGGCTTGGCGTCTGTAGTGTCTTCAAATTTTCGGGTGGCAATCGGAAAATTGGGCGATAACGCATAATCCTTCCACTCGGTCGCGTAGCTGAACTTCCACCGCCCATTTTCGATTTCAATGGTTCCGACCGGGATACCGTTGGCCGAGACAATCAAAGCGTTCATGCCGTTTCACCCGGCAATCTCAACCTGACGTCAATACCGAACCGGCTGCAGACGGACAGTACTTTTCCGATCTGGGCTGTCGGTTTCCCTTGCTCCAGACCGTTAAGAAATGGCAAACTGACGTTGCATAGAGCAGCGGCATCGCGTTGAGTCAGTCCAGATTCCTTGCGGACAGCCCGAAGAATCTCCCCAAGCTCGACGACAGAGGAGATACCAACTTCCCTGTTTGCCATAGCCCCTCCGATAATGATAAACGATCGTTGAATTTTGCCTTGTATTAGCCCTCAATGCAAGGAAAACTAAACGATCGTTGATTGCAGCTGCTGGACCTGGCCTAGTGACGGTACAACCCTGACCGCTTACTTCTTTTTGGCTTGGGCGGCTACTTCCTGTTTGAAGGTGGCGCCCGCAGAGAACTTCGGTACCGTCGTTGCTGCGATCTTGATTTTCTCGCCGGTTTTCGGGTTCTTGCCTTCGCGAGCCGCGCGAGCTGCCGACTTGAAGGTACCAAAGCCCACCAGAGTCACCGAATCCCCCTTGGCGACAGCGGTCACAATTTCTTCGACCAGAACATCCACGGCACGACCAGCGGCAGCCTTGGACAGATCAGCTTTGGTGGCCAGCGCTTCGATCAGCTCGGATTTGTTCATCGTGTTACTCCCTGTTGGTGATTAATGAAAGTTGCATTTTCTCATCTTTGACGTGGTGCCTCACGTGAAAGTGCTCGTGATGCCGCGTCGAGGTCAATCCCCTCGGTCGGCGGCTGCCCGTTACGGCACAGATTGAGTTCGTAGCGGATGGCAAACGGAATCAGCTTCCCTTCCTGAGTTGGTACCGCATCTTGCATCAAGGTCGCCTCCAAGCGAGCACAACCCGCTTCAGCAAATTTCGACAACGTTCTGACTTGAACCTTCACGGGGTTGGAGGAACGAGTCTGTGCCTTGAAAAAATCAGCCATTGGCCCGCTCAGATCCCCGCCGGACCGACCATTGGGTGCATCGATTGCAGCAATCAAATGCTGCTTAAGATCGGCAGCAAGAATATCCTTGCTTCCCAGCAAAGCAAAAAAACAGAGCGCCATCGTAAGTACGTTCAGAGGTCGATTCATCGGTTGTAATAGCTGTTGACGCGTTGCTGGACAGTGCTTTGGACGTTCTGCCCCATGGATGAGGCGCTGGGAACACGCACACTGGAGGCAATTTCCTGGACGAACTCGCTCATATCGATCCGGGAAAAATCGAGCTGCTCGAACTCGGATGTTGTGAATCCAGAACAGTCCGGGCTCTCAGCGCTCCCCCAGCCTTTCCCGATCTGTCCCCTGCCCTGTTCATTGATGATCCTGGCCAGACGCGAGTTGAAGCAGCAATAGGACTCGGTTTGCTCGATGCAAGTCCGAAGAATCGGGATCCGTGCCGAGCAGAATGAACCCACATGGACGCAAAGATTGGCGTCCCTGTGCATTGCCAGCAACTGTTCCGATTGTTCGCAAGAGAGCAACTCGGACAGGAGTTGCAAGGCGACGGCAGCTGCCAAGGAATATGGATCGAAGTAGAAATTGAAGCTCCCTAGTGATCCGAGCGAGTAGATTGGTCCGCCTAGCAGACCGCTGGTCACGGTCCCGGTCGAGAACGTCAATCCGTAGAAGCTGAAGGATGGCTGGAAATTGGTTGGAGTAAAAAGTACCTCCGAGGAGATCATGGCTTGGGCGCCGGCCTCGATATAGCTCGTGTATTGGGGGTACATGAAGTCGAACATGTATTTGCTGCCCGCATTCACCGCCAGTTGCCCGCCGGCAAAGGCTCCCTGGATGGTTGCCGACATCAGTACATTGTTGCTTCTGGCAGCACCGCCCCCGCCCTTCTTGCAACAATTCACCAGGCCAAAGAGCTTCTTACGACACTGTTCCCCCACGCCCTTAAACAGTCGCTGATCGGCACCGTAGACGCCTGCTTCGCGTGCTGCCTCCATCGACGCCATGGCCTTCCCGAAATCCTGATCGGCTGGATTACTGGTGTCGAAGCATCCGGTTCCACTTTGGCAAAATGATCGCTGATCGCATACCGTGCGCTGAGTCTGAGATGCCGGGGACGTCTGGCATGAATAGGTTCTTTCGCTCATGTCACAAGTCCCGGAAGCCAACTGGTCAATACATTGGGATGAGACCTGCGTACACCCCCGATCAATCAACTCCTGGCAATCGTTGGTCAGCGTCGTACCAGCACAGGTGTAATCCTCAGAACGAACCCAACAGGAATCTCCCGAGCTTTGTGCCCCAGCCGGCAAAGGGGATACGGTAGTCAAGCAGACCTGTAACCCATTGATCGTTTTGCAGGGCGTGCTATCGGTACAGGTCGTCGCTGCGTGGACGCAATTGGTGCTTTGCGCGAATGAGGAGCACTGACTGGTATCCAGTGTGTTCGACGTGATGGTGTAGGATGTATTCAGTTCAACCACCGTCGGGGTGCTCGTCGAGGCCGTAACGTTGGTGCATTGATACCGTCGGGTATATTGGTTGCATGACCCGTCGAATGCCGTGCTGTCGCAGGTCGAACTGACCAGCGCACACCCTTCGGTTGCTTTGATGGCCGCGCAATAGTCGATGTGATTCTCGGCAATGCAGGAATAGTCATCCTGATAGCGCCAGCATGTAGCCGTAGAGTTGAGTCCACCCGCTGGCGGCGTCACACCGGCCAGACACACCGTCGCCCCGCTGGGATCGGCCTTGCATGACGTCGAATCGACACAGGTATGAGCCGCCAGGCGACAGCGGGAATTTTGAGCATAGCTGCTGCACTGGCTCGTATTCGCGGTATCCGTCGCCAGCGTGTAGGTGTTATCCAAGCGGACCGTGTTGGTGGGGGTTCCCTGGCTGGAGCCACACCTAAATGTCTTCGTGTACGTATTGCAGGTCCCATTGAAAGCGGTATCGCTACAGGTCGAGCTGGTTTGTCCGCAGCCAGCCGCTGTCAGTGCCGAACAGTAATCAATCGAATCGGGTTTGATGCAGGTGTAGTTATCCTGGAGCTCCCAACAGCCGCCTACGTCGGCCAATGTCACGACAACACCAGATATCGTCTTGCTTGGGGTGCTATCAACGCAGGTCGAACTTTCCAGTCGACAATCGCCGGCAACCGCTTGGCCCACGAAAGCCATGAGAAGAAGAGCTAAAAACGTCAGTGCCCTCATTACCGTGCCCGCTGCTGCAGAGTGGCGCACTCATTGGATGTCCAACTGCTGATGGTTTTTGACATCGGCAATTGGAGTGGCGCCCCAGTGCCAGTTCCTCCTGAGGAATTGCACCCAGAACTGACATTGCGCATTGAAGGCGTGCAGGTCGTTGAGCTGCAGCTGACGCTGAAATACACATAGAGATTGCAGCCGAACCCGAGGTTGCTGACGTAATAGTCGGTAACCGACTGCCCTGGAGCCACCGCAACTGGGAACCGGCCGTAACTCCCGTCCCATGGATAGCCGATCCAGTTGTAATCGTAGCGATTCACACCATCGTAGGATCGGTAAGGTTCCACCACATACGACCGGCCATCGCTTCCGCAGAAGATGTTCATGGCCATGTACGGGTCTACGCACCAGCTGCAATCCATGAACGCGGCCCTTCCCAGCCAGGCGCCGGGCGTGCATTGGCCAAACCCGACTGTGGCCGAGACTCCGCGCCGACAGCTCAACGTTTCATATCCCTGCACCGTCTGGTTGCATTGATAGTTGTAGCTGGTGTTCACCGCAATCTGCCGACCGATGTAGCAGGTGGCATCGCTGAGCGTTTGCATCTGCTCGACACATTGGTACAGATGATGTTGATCGACGGCGATCTGGCGGGCAGTCGAACAGAAATTACTGCTCACGGGCCGGTACTCGGTACAGACCTCTGTCGAAAACGTCGCCGGCGTGGTCTCCGTCACCACACGGCACTGCTCCGTAGTTGCCCCGATATTGACGCCAGTGACCTGCAGGGTTGGGTTGCTGGCGATGGAATTGGCACGACCGATCAGAGGATCGGTGGCTCGATCAATCGAGAAGGCTGGCCTCACGCTCGGGTTGCGCGCCACAAAATTCACTGCATCACACTCCTGCCGCCGATAGGCGTCGGCATCCGGCACTTGGCTAGCGCAGTCCGTAACCTTGGTGACACCGGGTCCAGATAGCTGCCCCTGCCCGCCTTGGAACAACTGAGTTTGCGTGGCGCTCTGCCCGTAACCTGGAACCATGGACGCGGCATTCCCGCTACCGATGCCCTGAAAGGCACCATTGATCGAGCCTGATCCAAGCGCCCTGCCATCAGTGAATGCCGTACCTGCGTCGTAGCCCTGTGCTACCGCGTTGGTCGCGGTCGCCATGAAAACCATGCACCAGACAAATAGGTACCTCACGGACGAGACCCAGCCAATCTTGCGGCATAGCGCCTTGCCGCTTCTGCCCAGTTCGGTGCTTGGCGTTCAATGAGATCAAGGGCGTAGTCTTGACCAACGTCGCCATCAACCTTGATATAGCTTGCCGGAGCAGCGCATCCGTCCTCACCAATCTTGGTCGCTTGCCCGGACCGGGCGATTACCAACGCCGGTACTTGAGCCACCTTGAACTGTTTGAAGGCTGGGGGATGAATAATGGCTGTGACATTTCTCTTCCCGACCAAGGCGGCCAGTTCCTCCCCCATTCGGCTCAGGGAGTTGCCTTTGAGACCGCGAAGGACGAGGACGGCGCCCGACTTTTCCGACTGGGCGACGATTCGCTCAAGCGCTTCCTTCGGCATCGAGAACGAGACGAAGACCATCAGCTCAGGGATGTCAGATGGGATTTCTGACCTGGGCGAAGACGCATGGCGATAGGACTCTGCGATCTGGGAAATGTCCGGACTCTTGGCTACTGGCTTCGGTAATGCGTCAGTTTTCGGCACAGACAACGGATTCGCTATTCTTGCCGGCCCCATCCCCTTAAGAGCATCCTCCATGCGTTGCCGCGCCACGCGCATGTCGCCATCGCTTGGCAGCACAGCCTGCGCCCATGCGATGCTCGACACTGAACACGCAATTGAAGCTGCGATGAGTACGCCGCATCGATATTGATTCATGGTTTCAAAAGGCCCCTTGGCAGCAGTTGCGTTTTCGAAAAACCATGTAGGCGAAGTCCTCGCCTTCAAAAGGGTATTCCTTGCCTGCCCCCCAAAGGACCGTCGATCGCCCCAGGGGCTGGCAACATTTGCCAGCGATCTTCGCCGTCTGCGGGATCGGGTACAGCATCTGGTACTTGTAGCCGGTCTTGTCCATGATCGGCTGCGGGTAATAGCCACAGAGCCCGTCCTCGCCGGATGCCGCCCACATCAGCCCCTCGCGATGCATCTTCGCAATCAGGCGGGTCATCTCCAGACTAGATGCCTGGACACCGCCAATATGTGCTTGCACGTTTCCGTTAAGTGGATAGAGGCTTCCTTGGCATCCCGCGCACCAGAACAAGGTGTTCAGTGGGAACCCCGCTGTTGCCGCAACACAATCCGCAGCACAGGCAGCGCGGGCCGGCAGATTGCCGAACAGAGCGACATCTGGATTAAAAATGAACGTTAGCTCATCGTCGTGCCACATTGGATCGAGTTCGGTGAGGTAGGCCACGTCGAAGGAACTCTGCTCCAGACAGGCATTGTCGAAGATGGCTTCCAGCCAGAAGATGATTGGGTCGACATACCAATGCACCTGATAGAAGGACGAGGTCGAGGTGCTGTCCTGGCTGAAGCGCGAACCTCGCGGCGCATCAAACCCGGGGTTCAGCTCAACGCCGCCGAGACTGGTCATGCAAAACGGCCGACGCACGACATCCACGCGACGAACCGGTTCCCAGAAGCTGACCTTGAACCCCACCCGCAATTGCGACGGGCACATGCAAACTGGGGAGCCGCCAGGGTTGGGTGTGTCTTCCTGCCCCATGGATACCAGGTCAAGGCCACCGAACCGGATGGGGAGCATGCAACTCCAGCAGATATCCGTGATCGGGTTCGCAAACCGGCCGGTACAGGTCGCCGTTGCATACGCTGGCAGCGATGCCCCTCCAGCGGCAATGGCGAGTACGAGGATGTGCGCGAATTCACGGAAGGACTTCATCGACCCTTAACCTCTTCCCGTCTTGAGTCAAGACGGCTGGCACCTGATGAATGCCCAGGCGGCGAACCAGTGTCCCGCCCTGGTCATAGAAAACCCGGCGTTTCCAGTCACGCATGAGATTCAATGGCTCGCCGGCGACCAAAATCGGCTTTACTGCTCGATCTTGATTCCGCAACAGCTGCCGGGCGAAGGAGACCTGCCGTCTATCCCTGCCATCAAAGAAGACGAGCTTTTCGCGAAGAGATACATGATCTAGTGGATTCACCTTCAGTCCGCGCGCGAACAGGAGCGCGCCATCGGCACCACGGATGTCCCGATCCAGCGTCCATGTCGGGTCGATGAAATAAGTGCGTTTGGCCGCTGTCGCCTTAATACCGGGGACAGGCTTTGGCTTCTCGATAGCACCGACGACGCGATCGCGATATTCGCCTTGCTTCCGGGCAAGATCGCCGGATTTTTCCATCCGACCGAGTCGTGACTGGATGACTTCCAGCAGATCCGCTTCGGCAATATCGTAGGTCGGCCCGACGACACCGAGTTCTTCAGCGTGTGCGATAGGCATCAAGCTGAAAAGCAGCATGGCGAGGAGTTGGGCATGAATCGACATGAGGATCGATTCTGGTCGCGCGGTCGCGACGATGGCTTTTGAAATGCGCCTTTTTTGGGCGCATTTCGGCACCGCAGTTTTAATGCGTCTTCAGTAATCAGCATGTGTGCGGCGGCATGCATCTGAAATAGCAGTAGACGACCCGCTTCTGTCATTCGTCGCTGCGGTGGTTCAACGGCGGGTGACTGGCAGCGAATACCACCAATCCCTGCTGCAAATCACCATCGCGCCCCATGTTGGGCCAGGGAAGGGATTGACTGGCACCCTATTAAGTTAAACAATTGACGTCATATTTTTTAACTGACATTGAGGTTTTTATGAAACCGGGCACTACTCCAAGACCGGAGCAGGTTCGGGCCGCGCGCAGCCTGCTCGGCTGGTCACAGCAAGTTCTCGCAACCAAGGCCGGGGTCGCGGTATCGACAGTCGCAGACTTCGAGCGCGGTCAGCGCTGCCCTGTACCAAACAATGCGCTCGCCATCCGGCACGCCCTAGAAACTGCGGGCGTCCTATTCACCGAGACTGGCGTCAGCCATGGTTTCCATTTGACGTTCATGACCGAACGTGGAATGAACGACTTGATCGTCACATTTACACCCGAAGCTGTCGGGCCCGTGGTTAACTTTGTATCGATATTCGGCAAGATCGAGCCCCCAAAGATTTCGTTCGACACTATTCAGTGTGCGACTCCTGAACTCAGGCGCAAGGTTTCGGATTACGTCGATCGTCATGGTGCCAAGACGCCGCATCTGTTCCGCCTGCGCAAGATGCTCGGCGACATGTCCGACGGGGAGTTCTTCCTGATCCTGCCAACACCACCATCCTCAACGGCCGAGCAGTATCGCTATGAACGAGTGTTGCACCAGCTCAATCATCCCCAAGAGCAGCATATGGATGAGCACTTGCAGGTCTTCGGGCGCTTGCTTGAGCAATATGATTTGTGCGCCCCCCGGACCGACAAACACTTCGTCATCGGCAATGTCAGGAAGGCGGACCGAATTTGTCGATTCTGCGGTGGTACGACGAAGACTGGGGCACGATTCGACAAGGAAGCCCATGCCATTCCGGCCGCGCTGGGCAACAAGCACTTGAAGCTCGCCGACGAATGTGACGCATGCAACCAGTACTTCGGAGACGAGATTGAGCCAACCCTCATCGAGCTGCTCAACATCCAGCGGGTATTCTTGGGCATTGAGGCTCGCGGGTCATTGCCTAAAGTACAGTTTTCCGGTGGCACGATGTTCCGTGACGACAATGGCGACAAGCTCATGGTCATTGTGTCCGAGAAAATCTCAAAGGACGCATCCGGCGTACTGAGCGCGCAACTAGGGAAAGGGAAGTCCATCGTCCCGCATAATTTCTACCGGGCGCTGAGCAAAATCGCCCTATCCGCCATCCCAGAGAAGGAACTTCCTGCTCTGGCGAAAACCGCCCGCTGGGTACGCTATGGCGATCCTTCCGGCAAGCCTTTGCCGAAGATCGCCGCGGCTGTGGTAATGCTTCCACCCGAACCATCGGCTCTGATCACCTTGCACATCCGCAAGGAGCCCCACCCGAAAATGCCCCACATCGTGTGCGAGTTCAGACTAGGGTGTTACATGTATGTCTATGCCCTGCCTTTTTCCGAACACGATGAGGGAGACCTGGTCGGGTTCTTTGAGGACGACGATTTCAAGCAGACGTTCCGCCAGTACGCGTTGGTGCCATCCTGGAGCCAGCAGGACTACAGCGGGACCCAAGAAATTCAGGTGATCCAAAAAATCACGATGCAGCCTAGGGACATGGAGGTTTGAATCGCCCTAGATATTGAAGATGCATCTGATAACCGCTTTGCCCCCCATGCGATCGATGTTTTGAACAGCGTCTAATGGCGGCTCCTGCCGAGTTGTTCGCGTAGGGCATCTGGCAAGTTTCAGCTGAGAGCAGATGTTCAGATGACGACCTGATAAGCGCTTCCAACGGCAGCGATTGGCCACAGCTGCTTTCTGATGACAATCGCGGGGCAGGCGGCTGATTTCCCTTGGTCAGGTGTGATGTGAATCAGAGGCAATAGATGCGATCGTTCGTAACTGCGAAAAGGAAGATTCAGCATCATGTGCAGGATCAGGTGAGATTGAGCTCCTCAGCCGTTTGCTCTCGGCGGGGCGGTTGGAGCGAGAGCATCGCTCGCGGATGGATTTCCAGCCGTTCCTGGCGGCAACCGCCGCCCGCAGAATATCCACATACTCAGCACCATGCACCCGCTCATCCGGCGGCATCGCCCCATCCGCAAGCTCTGACAGAAGCCGGTTTCGAGTTGAACGAGTTTCGCCAAGCTCAAGAATTCGGCTGTAAGCCTCGCAGGCATAGGCAAACGTTTCTCGTTTGGCGAAATCAATCTCGAGCAGCCACTCTCGATGACGAGTCGCGTTCAGCCCGAGCGTTTCTCGCTTGCAGTTGTGAAAAATGTGGGCAGCCTCGTGAACCACATAATCGTCGAAGCGATTGTTGACATCAAAATACTCGACAGATACGTAGCAGGTCGTCTCTTCGCTCAGGCCCACAATATCCGGCGCATCGTCGGAGAGCCGTTTTGCATCAAAGCTTGCGAGGTAAAGATTCGCCAGATCCCACGCTGTCGTGAGCCAAGGCGTTTTTTCGAGAATATTCGCTATCGTCGCCGGCGTGAGAAAGACAATAGACCGCTCAAGCCTTTCGAGGACGGTCATGCGTTCTCGCTGCGGGAACAGCCCTTGCACCATGGGCGCGAGTTTCGCGTGGGCGAACAGCTTCAAGTCGGCATTTTCGAGGAATGCGGGGACGGCTGCACGCCCGGTCCGCTGCAGTACCTCTGAAATGAGTGCGCTGCGCAATGCAGCACTTCCGCACGTCGCACGCTCCACGAACGTATCGCCTGGCCAAGTCTCAAAGCCGTTGTCGTAGTGGCCGCTGGCAAGAAAGCGATCAACTTCTGTTCGCTGGAGCGTGTGCATTTTCTGAATAATTTACCCTACTGACGGCGTGGCCGGTATTCGATAGGAATGTGCTTTTTTTCGCGTCTGGCACATAAATACGTCAGGAACGACGCTGCCCAAACGCATTATTGACATTCGATTTACCTGGAGTCGCTCTACCAAGAAGGGCTCGGCTTTCCGGGACTGAATCCAGACGAAGGATCCATCCGCATCTGCCGTCAGGATGCCTTCTCTCACCCCTTCCCGCAAGGTGGCGACGATACTTTGTATCAATGCAAGTCGCGTGTCTTCACCAATTCCCTCAATCTCGCCCTGAACTGGCTTGGGTAGCTGAACAGGATCAGCGGATGATATCGATACGGTTGATGGTTCTGGCGGCGTTTTCCCGATCGCCATGAGCTGTTTCACCACCGGCTGAAGCCGAACAACCTTCCACGTCTTGCCACCGTCGATCTCGATCTCCACCACCTTGCGAAAGGGCGACAATGGATCAAGAACCAGCCAGTTTCGGCGCGACAGCTCATCAAGAATCGATTTGTTCTCCAACCCATAGCCATTGAGCGCATCTGGCCACTTGAGACACAGCACACCGGAGGAGTCGATGTGAGTCAATGTCTCGGATGATTTTTCGCCGGTTTGAATGTCTTCGGCAAGTGCCTTCAGTGCTTCGCCGACAGGTCCGTCGAGCCGATCGACAACTTCTTCCGGTGGCTTGGCATTCACCTTTTCGGATTGAACCGGCGCCCTAATGAGCGCTGGTGACACTGCGGGCTCTGCATCGACAGGCAATTTTGGAGTAGAGATACGTGGCATCTCTTTGGGTATTTCCTTCTGGTCGAGAATTTTTCCTGGGACCGATGATGGGGCTGGATCGATGACCAGAGCAGTATCACGCAACCTGATGGCAGTCAGTCGGATATTGGGTATCTTCTCGGCTAGCACATCGGGGGCAATCACCCAGTAGCCATTCCCGTCAGTCCGATCCTCGCGAACATTCGCCAGCTTTCGATCAACGAGCATGTCCAGAATGCTGTTTGGGGTTCGTGGCAAGCCCGGAATTTTTTCCTGATTGATGATGGCCGCCATTTCTTCGCCTGCCGCAGGCCAGATTAAATAGAGATGCCCGTCAATGAGCCAGAGGCGTGAGCCAGGTTCATTGATTCCCCAGGTTCCATCCCGGACAAGTCTGCGCATGATGTCCACCAGGAACCGTTCCACCGGAAGACCGATCTCATAGCCGGTAAACGCAACGCCAAGATTTCGCAGGTCTCGTTCGACACTGACCTGGTCTGAGCGGATCACGAGATCGTGTATCAGATTCTCGGCACTGGGGTGCCCGTTAATTGTTTCCATCATCCAGAGTACGAGTTCTGTGTCCCCCTCCGCAATCCAGGCGAGGCCCTTTGGACTGATGATGCGCTCAGCAATCAGAGAAGAAATTGCCGTATGCTTTTTCGCACGATTCTCACGCCAATGCAGGAAGTACCGATCTACGCCGTGCCTGCTGGCCCAGGAATAAAGATCTTCCACGAATGGGTTCCAGACTTTCGCTCCATCTCTGCTAGTAACGACAAGATCTGTCACCGGCTTACCCACATCGTGGCAAAGTGCCGCTAGAAACACGGCAAGGTGCCACCGTGGTTCTAGCTCACGTCGTCTCCGGGGCGCCTGCTCTCCAGGCAGTAGCACTCGATCCCCAGATTGAAGCGACCACAGGGCGACCTCGGCAGCATGACGAAGCAACCCGCCTGCCCCCCTGTGGTGATGAGTTTGGCTTGCCGGCAAGAGATGCGCGTAGGAGGCAAATCGACGGAGAGACTCCAGGTAGTACTGCTCGAATATATCGGGAGAAGCGAGTCCGGCCTCGCGAATCTGACCAATCAACTCCCGCTGAGTCTCGATAAGTTTGTGTGGGTCCGTGGCCGGCAGACCCCTCATAAACGGCGGGTACCGAGGAATCTCCTCGTCGATTGCCATTTGCGCAGCGTCATTCTCAGCGGGCTTGCCGACAAGCTCCTGACTTTGACTATCAAAGCGAACTGCCTTCCTGATGAAACTTAGCAAAGGTCAGCCCTCCCCTTCGCCAACACCTTGCTGTGTTCTGTCCAAGCCGCGTCGAATCCCAGGCACAACACGAAGACGCTGCCGTGCCCGATCAGGATCAATATCCAGAAGACCACAGATCGAGTTGAAGGAATTGGCGGCATTGGAAATGCCATGGAATATCCATATCAAGGCTTCGCGCTGTATGCCGCCAATACTTCTCTCCGACTTCTCGATTGACCTCACGTTGCCTCTCGCATCTTCGATCGCTTGATGAAGGACAGCTATCCATAGGCGCTTCGATCTTTGGATGACCTCCGATGTAGCGCGATCCGATTCCATTCCGAAAAACCCAATGTGTCCCACGTCAGAAAATCCGATGCGCCTTCCCGATGATTTGATTCCGACCAACCCAGCCGGTAAGCCGGTACCGTGAATCAAGGCTGTCGGGATGAGATCCGGCAACGTAGTAGTGCCCTTCGGGAATTGTGCCGATGAGGCCAATATCCAGTGGCTCTCCGGTTCGGGCTCTTTCCTTCGCACGGCCGACTGAATTGCCATCTACGAAAAAGTCTCGGCCATTCGCCGTAACGACTGAACCGGGCAGTCCGATCAACTTTTTTACGAAGACGCTCCCGTGGGGATAAGGCCAGTTAGCCTCCCATCTGAAGGCAACCAACTCTCCGCGCGCCGGCGTGACACCTTTCTCGACAAGAAAAATGGTGCCAGGAAGACTTTCGGTGAGATTCAGGGCGACGAAATAAGCGCGGCCAAATGCCAAATGGGCTGCCATGACCCAAAGGACAACCGGAAACCAGCATCCTGCCAGATTGTAAAGACGGATATGCATGGTGCCACTGTATCGGCGCAACCTGCCCAGCAATTCTCGAAATGCGCCCGGCAAAGACACATTTCAAGTGCACGAGACCTGAGCCATGGGCATGCTGCAAGCAGAAGTGGTGACGCCCCGTTCTTGCAGTTTTTAGGATCTGTGGGAAGCTTGGTTAAAACTGATTGGAGGCACTCATGACCATCGCTGCCGCAACACATACGAACGGCCTGATTGGCGCGTTACCGCTATTCGCTTTACTGCTAGCTGGTGCGGCCTTGTTACGCTGGAATCGCAGATCCAAAGCTGCGGCAATACCACGGATCGCTCAACTCGAACGCGAACTCGATTTGATCAAGAGCCAGATATTGCTCGTCACAACTGATATGTTGCCCGGCTGCCGAGTTGTCAAGACGATTGGTTACGTCGAGTCTCTTTCAGAGACCGAGGCGGGATCCGACTGGGAGTACCGCATCGCAGAAAAGGAAGCATTGCTCGGGCTGGCACAGAAGGCGGTTGGTATTGGTGCCAATGCAGTTGTCGGCATCAAGAAGATCAATGCCCACTACGATCAGGCGGGATCGCAGTGGCGGGTATCGCGTGTGGCATATTGCGGGACGGCAGTCGTCAGCGCGAACTGAGTGCCCATTGCATTCAATTGGAGGCTTGGCACATCTGCGTGCGAGGTTCCGCTCCCGCATTTGCACTGCACAATCGGTAGCTGTCTCATTCAGAAGCGTCGGAAATAGCTTGTTAAGCGAAATAATTTCGATGTATAATCCTTATATACGAAATCCGCCTCTGGAGTTGCCAATGGCCAAGCCCACAAAAGAAACGATCCCAAACTTGCTCGTGAGAAATGTTCCTCGGGAGATCATTATGGGTATTGAAGAGGCGCTGGTGGTCGGCGCACAACGTGCCTACGTTGCGGCACGTGGAATGGATGATGGGCACCTTCCGAGCGTGGTTGGTCAGCTGCGTCATTTCCACATGAATGAGTCGTTTCAGCGGGCACTGGCCGTGAATGATGCGTCTCCTTCTCCGATACGCGGTAACGCAATCGTCACAGGTCGGACTGGAGTCTTCACACTGGCACGATTCAATATCAAGGAAGGTCTCTGGGTTAACGGTCGGCGTAGCCAGACCCGCAGGCAGATGTCCGTGGCGAACATGGCCATCGAGCCATTAGTGCAGCCAGAACTATTTGCAGACTATGAGCCTCCGTCGGAGGCTGTTGCCTTTTTTGTGGCCTGCTTTGCCGGGTCTCTACATATTCAACCTGAATCGCCAATGTCAATTCAGATCGCTGTGCCGGATCGAAATATGCAAGGGTGGCTCTTCCGAGAACCCATCGATGCGTTTGCCAGGCGGTATGACCAGAAACCGGTATCGCAGCAGGATGACCTTGCCATGCCGAAACTCAAGAAGAACATCGGCAAGCAGGATAAAGATGGAACGACACAATGAGTCGCGGTGGAATCCAAGGTTTCCAGGAGGATCGACTTAGTCAGATTCTGGCGGCACGTCGCCTGACTCAGGTGCAGCTGGCATCCATGGTTGGAGTATCGCCCGCCACCATTAGTAAGTGGCGTGCAGGGACGCAGGCGCCAGAACGTGAAGCGCTTGAACGACTCGCAGGGGTGGTAAATGTCACTCCAGAATGGTTCACCCGCCCGCCTACGGAAAAAGTGTCTTTGCCTCTGTTTCGCAGTAATGCATCTGCACACGTTGCTGCGCGTGCCATGCTTGAGGCTCGACTTGAATGGGCTCAGGACATTGCCGTCGCATTGATGGAGTTTGTGGATTATCCGGAACTGAATCTGCCTACGCGTAGTTTTTCCGATCCGGAACAGATCACGCCCGAAGATATCGAGAGGGCAGCTTGCGAATGCCGCGACCTGTGGCGCCTCGGTCGTGTGGTGGTTCAAGATTTGGCCCTTGCGGTTGAGGGGGCCGGAGTCATCTTGGTTCGCGAGGAAACGGGTATCGCACAAATTGAGGGACTTTCAGCTTGGAGCGAAGTATTGGGGCGACCGCTTATTTTGTTGTCTGCTGATAAAGACAACGGGTACCGCAGTCGATTCGACCTGGCGCATGAACTTGGGCATTTGGTTTTGCATCGGCATATCCAGCGCACGACAGATCGTGATCGCCACAAGCTAATGGAAAAGCAGGCACATCACTTTGCTGGCGCATTTCTACTTCCTGCCGAGACGTTTGCATCCGAGGTGCGTATGCCGGTTACGCTGGACGATCTGTTGTTGCTCAAGCGGCGGTGGGGCGTCTCTGTGGCTGCAATCACCATGAGACTGCACGCGTTGGGATTGCTTGACGAAGATGGTAAGTTGGCGCTCTTCAAGCGGCGATCTGCGCGATGGGGCGGTAAATCTGAGCCGGGTGATGGCGATCGTAAGCCCGAGCAGCCGCGCTTGCTTCGCCGCACCATCGACCTGCTGGTCGATGAAAACGTTATGCCGCTGGATGCGATTCCGAGGCATATCGGACTCGCCGCTTTTGATATCGAGATGCTGGCAGGACTGCCGGAAGGGTTCTTCCAAGGCAAGAGCAATATCGTGCAATTCGCGCGGTTGAGGACTGTGCAGACAAATGCCGAGGAACGAGTAGGCCAAGACAGTACAGTGGTTTTGCCTTTCCGTACCCCATCCAAGACTTGAGTTAATCAAGGAGGTTTCTATGTCGAAGAACGCAAAGCAGACGTCTACTCGCATCGGGAAGCTGGCGGCAGAAACGCTTCAGGACAGTCGGGCATCACAAGTCGCGAAGAGTCTTGCAGCGTCCGCGCTGTCCCAACGTAGCGGAGACAAGCAGACCGGGGCGAAGATGGAAGACGTAGCTGCACGCGTGCTGGCGAGCGATCGCTACGCGGATGACACGAAGGAGTTGGCAGCTTCAGTTTTATCCCAAGCGAACAAGCAACGCTGACTCACGGTAATCGGTGGTGGATCACTCATGTCGCAGGATTTGAGTGATTCACATCTGAAAGCGATCTGGCGGCAGGGTCAGATTCCAGCGATATTTAAACGTGCCAAGCCCCAGCCTGTTCTGGTCAGAATTCCGTTTGCCGAAGGGAACCAGGAATGGCTGCGCAATGACCGGCGTTCCAAGCCCAAATGGAATGGCCAATATAAGGCTTGGGAAATCCCGACAGTGTGGTTTGACAGCGTCATCAAACTTGCGTTGAGACGCTATCGTGAGGCATACGTGATTCAGTTGTACCGTGAGCAACAGAAGTGCGCGCCCGCGTGCTGGAATGCCGAAGGTTTTCATTGCGAGTGTTCGTGCATGGGTGCGAACCATGGCGGTGGGCATCCGGGAGGAAACTGGTATGAGGTATCCGAAACTTTCGCCGTTTCCTCGGGAGAGGTGCGCTACTCATGTCGCCACTTGCGAGTGAAGTGATCTCGTCAAACTTGAAGTAATTATCTTGCCGAGATATACGAAAAACACGCAGAGCGATCTCATGACCTTGGAAAACTTGTTCAGCCACCACATCATTTGCGGCAAGGACATCTATGTCGTCGATGACCATCATCAGGCCTTGGCGCCCTGGTCCCTGATACGGCGCCGGTTGAATCAAGCGCCGAACCTAATTACGATCGACCATCACACTGACGTCCACGAGGCGTTCTTGGGGCATGCCCATCTCGAAACGTATGAGGAAGGCGGCGATGCCTGGGCGCTCGCCAAGGATCTGGTCAAACGCATCGACTGGCAGGACGATCAAAGTCTGCTCTGGGCCATCGAGCGCCTGCGTCATGACGAGCATATCAATGCTGCAACCCTGTCGGGTATTCTCAACTACGCCTTCTGTATCCAGTTGAGCGACAGCGGCGGCAATCCGTCCATCGAGCGGCAGGCTTACGATGCCGATCGGCAGGAACGATGGCCCCAGCCGCCGACGCTTCCGCCCCCGTCTCGGCCGATGAGCTATGAAGTTCCTGAGAATCACATTTTCGTGATTTCGCACGACTGCGCCATTGGATGCACCAGGATGCCCCACAACGACGATTGTGTTGTCGAGCACGGAAACATGATCATCGAGGCGACCTATCTCGACGACCAACTGGCACGGGGCGCCGAGATGTCACAGTGCGTCGGCATTGATCACCTCGAGGCGCTTCCTTACATACTGGATATCGATCTGGACGCCTTCCACAGCCAACAGGCGATTGAGCCTGTCGACCCGTTGACCTTCTATCGTTTGATCAGAAATGCGGTAGCAATCACCATCGCCACCGAGGCCGAGTGTGTGGAGGAGCTCAAGTTCGATGATGAGCCAATCAATGCGAATATGCTGCTCGATCAGGTTCTGGGGCACATAGAAACAGCTGGGCGCGACTCGACGCGGCAACAATATGGGTAGCAACGTGAATGTAACGCGATTAGCGGGGACTCCCCCGCTACTTGTTATCCTTCCCTCCAATTGTCTCTTGAATGTAGCTACCCGGGTTCGGCCCAGTTATTCCATTTACAACACGATTTGCCGCGTCAGAGACATCCTCAGCGACCTCCATCCCCTTGCCAACAGGAGATGCTGGCTTCAGCTTGCGGAAATTGGACGGTGTTGCATGCTCTTGATGATCTCGCCCAGCCCCTTCCTGCCGGTCATTGACCTCAAACGCGTTCCTGGAAAACTCCCGCATTGCTGTGTGCATGGCCTGGTCGCTTGGTCGCCCCTGCGGGATAACCCCTGCACGTCCCGCTCTCCCCTTCACCTGCCCCATATATCCGCCACCTGCTGATTCAATCGATTCACGGCCTGGAATGCCTGCCCGATTTACCTCATGCCTTGCCTGGATTGCTTCAGCCCCCTGCACCTGCCCGCCCATCGCGCCCAGCATCCGATCGTAGTTCTGCGCGGTGTATTCCTCGATGTATGGCCTGAGCTTATACGGATCGCCCATGACCCCCTGAAACTTTTCGTAGTTGTATTCGAGCTTTGGCAGCAGAAAATCCTTGATGAAGTGATCTTGGAGCTGAAGATTCGACCCAAGCTGACCACTATGAGAGAGCTCCCACATCTGCCGGTGCCCTTCCGTTTCCTGCAATGATGCCGTGAAGGCATCACGCGATTGCCGTGCGTGGTCCAAGGATGCACGCATACCATCGCTGCCAGCGGTCTTTCCTTCATCGCTGGTCCGGTAGTTCCGTTCCCAGCCGTTGTCGAGCACTGTGCCCACCTTCTTGCCGAAGCTTGATTCTTTAGCGAATTGAGCCATCTCCTCCAGAGATCGCATCGAGTCCGCGGAATTGCGCATCTTGGCCGACACTTCCACACCTCCGCGAAGCCCGGCAATCTCCAAAAGCTTCGGAGTACTCATGCCCATCGATGCGCCAACCATGAGCTCCATCGCGACCTTCTCGCTGACACCGAGTTTCCTGGCCCACTGATCGACCTGGCGTAAGGTTTCATTGGCCTCTTGATTCCGGCTTGACCCCATACCATGGCGGTATCCTGTCGTGTCACTAGCGCCCTTGGTGTGGCTTCTCTCAAAGCCAGCCTCCTGCTTGAGTGCCGCGAGAGCACTTTCAGCGTACTCCGCAGATTGCTGCTGCGTCGCCTGCTGGGAGCGTTCGTAATTCTCCTTCGCTGCGGCCCCCAAGGAATCGTTGAGCGCCATATCAGCGCGGACATCGCTTTTCGCCTGCTTAACGACGAAGCCGCCACCGGAAAAATGGCTGTAATCGAATCCTCCTCGTGCCTGGTAATTGGTCATACCCTGACGCAAGCTGGGGTTCATGTCGACTGCCAGCCCCTTCATCGTGTCGTGACTGACATTGTTGAGGGAGGCATTACCCATCTGCATGTTGCCCATGGCCAAGGCGCTGGCGATCTTTTCCGGGTCGCGTGGCGGCGCCACCAGACCGGCGACCGACTGCAGTCCGACCTCGCCACCTTTCACGATAGCGGCAGCGATGGCCGGGATTGAAATGACCAGCATCCCCGCAATTGCCTGGTCGCTGACAATCGCGGTATTGAGGAAGCTCATCTGTTCAATGGACAAGCCACTTCCAGCGCTTCCATTCGTGTATTGGCTTCTCGAATACATCGTGATGATGAAGTTCATCACGGCATAGAGCGGTGCCCAAAGCTGAATCCAGAACAAGCTGGCCGCGTAGGACTTGATGATGGTGCCGGCCTGATGCCCACTGAGCACCACAAAGAGCAGGAAAACCGGAAAGATAGCGTACTGGACCAGTTCGATGGCATTGCGAACCTTGGGCATTGTGGATTCGGCAACCCGCGCCATCAGCTTATAGGAGTCGCTCGTTGATCGAAGTGACTGTGCCATCGCAAGGTTGGTCTGGGCGCTGGCGGCATCCCCTAATTGCGCGGGCAGCATGTACTGTGCATCGATCATGAAGTTGGCGACGATGGCCTGCTTGACGGCATCCTGTGCCGAGGCCGAAACCCCCAGAAGATAGTTGGTCGAGGTTGCCAGGGAGCCGACGATCGCCGTCCCGGCATCTGCCTGACTCATTTTCGGGTAGAGGCGCAAACCCAGCAAAGTGATCTGGCGGCTCGATTCCGCATTGATCTGGGTAGTGAGACTCTGATACCCCACATCGCAGCCGACCGTACTCATGATGGTCGGGTCCGTCGTGTCGCGCAAAGTCACCAGTCGCGCAGGGTTTGTCTTCCCGTTCAGGCTGACCCAGACGTTGTTGACCTCCAGGATGTCCTCTTTCATGCGGATGTAGCCGGTGGCCAGATCCGGCGCGACGCACTCCCGGTAAAACTCCAGCAAGTTGCTGGTCAGAACGGGATTGCCGCTCTTAACGGCAAGACGCTCGGAGAGCACCCGGTGGCCGAACAAGGTGCCGTTCCGTCGGAACTTCACATCATCGGGTAGAGAGAATACGGTTTCGAAGGCCCCGGTCAGCCAGTCCCCTACCTTGCTCATGCTGTGTGCAAAGGCGCCCAGACCAATGGGTACATTGGCGACAGCTCGCGGTGGCTCATTCCCGGTGCGATCGACGATGGTCACCGTCACCTTGGGAATCAGCAGCATGGATTGGAAGATGGCCAGGAAGAAGAGCCACTTCCACATCCCATCCAGTCGCTCCCGCCCGGTCAGGGTGGCGATGACGACGACGATGATTCCCACGATCGCCATGGTGCGCAGCAAACCGAGGTAATCGCCGCTACCCATGATGGAAGCGACGGCATTGAACATCGCTTCCAGCTCCGCGACGTTCCAATAGGCATAGACCTCGTACATTCTGGTTCTGCCCGATCTACCGGTTAAAGACCATCATGGACTGGAAGATGTTGGTCGGCATCCCTGAATTGAGGCTTTGATGCAGAAGCTGGAGCGAACGGCTCATTTCTGCGACCTGCATGCCCTTTTGGTACTCGGCGCGCAGCATGTCCCGCGCCTCCTGCTCGACTTCGTTGAGGCGGACGAGAATCTTTTCCGAAGCAGCGACTGCATCGGGACCGCCCTTCCCTGTCTCGTTCTGAAGGGCACTGCGAAGCGTCTTTGAGAGATTCGTGAAGTAGGCGTAGGCCACATCCACGGCAATCAACTGTGCGTAGTCTTCGGTGATCCGGTCACCGCCAGGGATACTGCTGGATACCGCGAGCATCTTCCAGACTGGCAGGGAAGAATTGCCGATCAGGGCTGTATCCAGACTGGTTTGCCCCGTGGCATCCCGATTGATGATCTTGTCCCGCATCGCTGCGATCCGGGTTCTGACTTGCCGGGAGAATGGCGTCACGGTAAAGGCGCTTTCCGAGAAGGTTGGCGTCATGCACTCCGCCGTGTCGGCGCCGCACTTGAGGCCAGGCAGATTGACTGTCGTTGAACCACCATCCCCGACGAACTGCCGGAATGTAAGCTTTCCGCCGGGCAGATAGGCCCACTTGGCTTTCTCGTCGGAGCTTTCACCGGGCGGCGTCACGATGATGGTGCCGGTCAAGCTCATCAAGAGCTCCTTGGTCTCATCGGTAACGCCGGCGACACGGGATAACGATCGCCAGACGACATTGCCTGGTTCGAAAAGCTCCCGATACCCCTGTGACGAGTTCTTGGCCGCTGTTCGGATGCTTTTGGCCGTCGCGCTGCTTTTTTTCCACTCATCCCAGGACTCGAACACATCCCCAAAGATGTTGAGACTCGCACCAGCGGTTTTGCCCTCCTTCTCCTGGGTCTTATCCGTCAACATGCTGCCGGCCGCAGTGACGATTCCTTCCGCCGCCTGGCAGGAATTGATGTTGAGATTGTTCATCTTCGACGCCTGATCCTGCAGGTACTTCAGAAGATCACAGAGATCAGGCGACATCGAGCACAAAGCCATATTGAAGGCGGCGCCGATGGCGTTGTTGCCGATGTTCCGCAGCAGTGCGACAAACTGTTCCTTATTGATGAAAGAAAACGAGCCTGCGAACAGGTCGATTCCGCCGCAACCAGCCCGAAATGAAGGCGGCGAAATGCTTGCCAGCTGGTAATTACGCACCGGGGTGCGCATATAGAGACTGCCGCCGGAATAGAAATTCATCGTCTGCCCGCGGTAGGCGTTCGCACCGGTCACGTTGCCGTAGGCACCGATGTCATTGAACCAGTCCTGCATTGACTGGGAGACGTTGGCAGTTGCAGGACTGGCCAGCGTCGAAAGGACGAGCGTGGCGGCAATGGTTCGATGGAGACATGAACGATTCATGGGCAACCTCAATAAAGTTCGCCGGGACGTGTTTGGGTCAGGATGTAAATTCGTTCGACGATCTCTTGGGCGGAAAGCACCCCTGACCCGATCGGAAGAAGCCGGCGATCCTTGATATTCCCCAACACCACGAGCGGCACAACGCTGACGCCTAGGGAAGCGGCCATCCCGTTGTCCCGTGACGGTTTTGGAAACTCAGGCAATCCGCCGCCATCCAGAGAGACAGGGAAAACTGCAATTCCGTACTGCTCGGACAGGAATTTCAGCGTTGGCGCCATGCGATGGCAATACGGGCAATCCGACCGGAAGAAGAAAAACAGGCCCCAGTCCCGCACCAGACTCGCGAGGGTTTCCGCTTCCTTGCGCGTCCGCTGGACATCGCGCACCTGGATGGCCGAGTTGTTGGACGGGTTCCGCAACTGATAATTGAGTTCCGGATTGGCCCAGATGACACGGCGCCAAACGTCCGAAAACACAGAAGCCCTGTCCATCAGTGCTTCCTGGGCCACGATGTAGCTCTTGAGATTCTCCGGCGTCGGCTTGACGATGGCGAGCGCCCTCTTCTTCTCCGCGTCCTCTCTCAACTTCTTCAGGTCCGCGACGGCTTCATCCTCCTCGCTGGCCGCCTTGGGTTTGGACTTTTCGACGGCGTTATCGACCTGATCACTATCACGCTGGATATCGCAATACCAGTTGAACCGGCTCTCGTCGCAGCGCCAGATAGAGTCATACTCCAAACCGCTTTCGGCTGACGCAGAATTGACGAACACGAGAAGTGAGAACAGGATGGCGATACGCATTGGTCATTGCGCTGGTGCGCCGATAGCCGGTTGCTTCAGAATGTCCACCACTCGCGAGGACAAGTCCGGGATTGCTTCGGCAGAAGTCGCCTTTAGCAGCGCCGCAGTATTGATCAGGGCACACTGGCATTCCCTGCCAACCTGCTCAAGGGCTGTATCCAGACGCAGGCCGAAAGCCTTTGCCTCTTCGAACAGCTTGCCCTGCTCAGCGGCATCCATTCCCGGCTTAACCCGCTGCACCAGGGATTGCTGCTGTTGAGCAACAATGGCGCCGATATCGACGCGAGCGAATCGAGGAATTTCCAGCGGCCGAAAGTGTAGCCATGACGCAGCGATACACGCCCCCAACATTAGCGTGACGACCCCGGTGATCATCTGTGTTTTCAAGAGATTCATGACTAATTCGCCTTACTGTGATGCGCGTTCGATGACTAGACGTTCAATGGCATCCGATACCGACAGCCCTTGGTCACGCAGGCGTTTGATGGCCTCGTAGTCCTCGGCACGGGTGGAATAAACCAGCATCGAAAAGGGATCGAGTAGAAGCCTCCCCAGGCCCGACCCCATCGGCGAGTGGATGTAGATTTCCGAGAAATGACCGTGCTCGGTACTGACGGAACCGAGCTGACGCTTCAGCCATTCATCCAGAGACAGCTTGCCCTCCTTGCCCAAGCGTTCGATGTTCTCGGCTTTCTGGCGCAGCAGGAACAGCCAGTCGGCATTGTTGATGGCGGCCTTGGTCGCTTCGTTCTTGTAGTAGTCGTCGACGGACTGGGTGATCGTGCCGAACGCGCCGCCGTACTTGCGGGCGCGGCGATAGCCGGCCTCGATGAAGCTGCCGCTCGCGCCGGAGCCCATCAGATCCCAGCTTTCGTCGATGATGACGAGCTTGCGCCGGGAGCGATCGCGGTACATTTCCTGGGTGATGCGATACATGATGAGTTGCATCACTACCGACTGCAGATCCTTCTTGGACTTCAGCTCCTCAAGCTCAAGGACGACAAAATCCTTGTCGAACTGGATATTGGCATCGCCCTCGAAGTAGCTCGCGTAAACGCCATGACGGGTATAGGGCTCCAAGGCTGTAGCCAGGCGACTGAGGTCCCGCTCGTACTCGCCCTCCAGAGACAGTCGCCCGGTCTGGAGCAGCTCATAGATGTCGGTGATGGTTGCTGCGCGTCCTTTGGCATCCCAAACCCGCTTGATGGCCGAACCAAGCGCGGTGTATCCGTAGTTATCGAGCGGCTCCCGTGGACTCGCCATTTGGGCAATCAGGGGCAAGATCATTTCCATATCGGCGCTGATATCGATGATCATGGAGAATGGATTGAGGCAGATGGTGTTCTGGCGCTCATCCGAAAACTCGATGAACTCGCCATCCAGCAACTCGCACAGGTTCTTGTAGGAGCGGCCAACGTCGATGATCCACACTTTGGCGCCGGCACCAAGGTAGCGATAGGTCATCTCATTGACGAACACAGACTTGCCGGATCCCGACAGTGCCGCCACGGCGAAATTGAAATTGCCACCGGTGTTATCAAAAAGATCGAAACCGACGATCTGCCCGCGTCGGCCAAATAGGGTCATCACCGGGGTTTGTGTTCCCTTCCACTCGGCGATCAGCGGCGATGTCATGACCGCGTTGTCCGCCGTCTTGGTGTTGATTCTCCCGAACTGACGAAGATCGGCCTGAAGTCCCGGCGTCAGGGTCATGGGTAGCGCCGCCGACAGGGCCTGGTGCTGTAGATAGAAGTCCTTGGTCAGATCGAAGCCACGCGCCCGCCACACGGCGCGTACGGCGTGCTCGCAGCGAGAGGCATCCTCGACCTTCGAGACAAGAGCTATCTGGTGGTACATGCCGACCACCGTCCTGCCACTGTCGAAGGTCTTGAGCACCATGTCCCAATCGCGCTTGCGTTCCTGGAGGTCAGGCTGGAAGTGCGCCATGTAGGAACCGGCGCTCTGTGTTGCCCGCGCCGCCTTCATCTGGGCCTTGGTTCGCGCCGACTCATAGTCGAGTGAGACGGCCCCCATGGTGATCAGGAAGGGACACGGCATGGACAAGGCGAGCTGATAGGGATCTCCGATCATGTAGTTCATGCCGGAAAGACGGAAGAAACGCGGATACTGGCGCACCGAGAACAGTTGAAGGACGGACTCATCGCCACCGGCCTTGCGGAAACGGATATCCCCGTCTCCCACGCGGGAAGCAACCTCCAGATCAGAGAGTTGGTCGCGCAGTGGCAGATTCTCGTTCCATTCAATGGGACGCGAGGTGCCGCCAGCAAACAGGCGGTTGTGATCGAAAAAATCAGCCGTGAAGTTCATGAGATCGCCGGGACCCCAATCGTGTCCCGGCAGATGAGCAGACTTGAGCGTCGCGTGAACGCTTTCTCGGATACGTAGTGCCTCGTCGACATCTGCCGGCGATTCGGGATCGAGAGGCAAGGTAATCGCGATGACCGAACGAAAATCCCGCAGCAGATAGGTCTGGTGGCCGAAGATGGACTGGCCAGTGCCCTTCAGGTAGTGGTCGATGCGGCGACGTGCGAGGAGTCGGAAGATGTTCCCATGACGACGTTCTTCAAAATCTGCTTCATCGATCGACGCCGAAGAGGGCAAGAGGTTGGCCTGGGCCCGGAGCAATGGGAGGATATGGGGACTGCCATAAAGGGAAATCTGTATCCCCGTCCCCGGCGGGCAGGAGACGAAGAGGCTGGCAAGAACTTTTTCCATTTCATCGCTGGCGCCGGTCTGAGGCAGGGTCTCGATACAAAAGCCAATGGCGTGCTCTTCCCTCTCGCCAAAGCCGCCCTGATCCAGGACAAACAGCCGGGCATCCTCCTGCCACGCCAGGTAGGGAAGAATCCCGGTGAGGCGCGGCATCTGCGAAATTTCCCGCAATAGTTGCCGAGGTAAATGATCGGCCTCTGCCGTTCGTTCAGGCAGGAAAGCAGCGCGAAGTGCATCGAACCACCCCATCAGCCCCCCTCCCCGCCAGCAGGTGGACTCTCACCCCCCTGCTGGGGAAACATTGCATTGGGCGATACGGCAGGATTGCTCCGCTCCATCCGCAACGCTGGCCGTTCGCTGGCATTGGGTGCCGCAGGCGTAAAGACTTTCGGTGGTACGACGGGCCGGTAACCTTCGCTGGCCTTGCGCCGCGAATGCTCGACCTGCCAGCGCCCAGGATCGACGACGAGATAGAAGTACGACTGGTCGTGCAGCACCTCCTCGTCATCCTCCCAGGGCGCAAGCCACACGCGCCGAACTTTCTGGGTGCTGCGGATTGGCTCGCCTGAAATCGGTGCCTGATGCGTAATCTTTGGTGCTGCCGACTCGCCCTTGGCGGCTTCCGTGGACGGACGCTGGCCGGGTAGATTATTCTGTACGGCGTTCGCATAGACCCCGGAGAGCGATGCGCAGGAAATGCCATCCGGCGCCTTGCAGGAAAACTTTCCCTGCCCATCCAGTCCCGACATCGTGCCTGCGCAACCGGCCAGCGCAAGCAACAACAGGCTCACAAGCCAATTGATTCTCATGGCCGACTCTCGGCAAGCCATTGCTCAATGCGATCTCCGGGGGCAGCACCGGGCAACATGCGTCCGTCGGCGGAAACCAAGGTCGGAGTTCCCTGGATCCCCAGCCGCTGAGCCAGCTGGATGTTCCGTTGAATCGGGTTCTCACATTTCCGGCTCGCCGGGGCCTTGCCAGACCTCAAGAGATCGGACCAGGCGCGAGCGCGGTCCGGGGCGCACCAAACAGCGATGGATTTGTCCACGGCTTCGGGGTGCAAGCCTTCAAGGGGATAGGGAAAGGTATAGATGGTGACATTGCTCAGCTTGTCGATTTCGGCTTCGAGACGCTTGCAATAAGGGCAGTCCGGATCGGAGAACACCGCCAGCACACGTTCACCCTTTCCACGCACGGTCTTGATGGCATCCCCCAGCGGCAATTGGCCGAAATCGATGCGTTGTTGCTTTTCCATGCGCTCAGCTGTCAGGTCGCGCTGTGTCTTCATGTCGAAGAGATGGCCAAAGACGAAATAGCGCCCGGTCGCGTCCGTATAGGCCGTGTTTTTGCCCATCGTCACCTCAAAGAGGGCCGGAATCTCCGAGGTCTGGACGCGCTCGATCCGAGTTGCCGGATACATGTCCTTGAGACGTTTTTCCAGGCTATCAAGTCCGTCATCGGCCTGCGCCATCATCGACAGCATCAATGCCATCAATACGGACAGCCATTGAAGAGGTGGTCGATTTATTTGCATGGGTCACTCCTTGTAGGGTTCTATGGATTTCTTCTGAACTTCGCGGCCCCGACGCCAAATATCGGTGTAGGTATCAGGCTCGCCTCCCGCGCTGTCCGTGTCGAGCGAAAAGCCTTTGGTGAACACCACGTCGACCGTGCGGCCGGCATCGACCTCGATAATCGGGAACATTTTTTCGGCGAGCGTGATGTAGTACTGGGAGAGACGGTCGAGCGCCTTGCCAACACCGGTCCCGACCCCCGCCTGGAATTGCTTGCCTGGATCCACCGTGCCGATCGACCCTAGCGGGTTGGTCGACACGGTAGTGGCGCTCTGTTGGAAGGCTTGCCCGATACCGGCGCCAATCCCGGCCAGCAAGGCATTAGCCAGAACTTGACCCTGCTTACTGACGAGCCGCCCACGCATGCCAGCCTTGCCGTCTTCGCCCACGACGTAACCTTTGACGGGAACATCGATGGCCTTGCCGTCATGACGCACACACGACATCGATTCGAGCCGGATGTAGGCCCGCTCGGCACTGATGTCTCCGTAGCTCGCACCCAAGGCGAAGCATTCCTTGACCTTGAATCGATAGCGGTTGGGCAGAAAGGCGTTGTCCTGCGCCCGCATCAGGACGGGGTGTGGATTGCTCTGTGCCTGGCCGCCAGTAGGGGCATCCAACCCGCCTAGCAGCGCCGCCCGAAAAAAAGAACCTGATGGAACGTAGCTGCGGCTGTCCTTCTTTTCGGCAGCTTTCTGAACTACTTCCGGGACGATCACCTTGCCCTCGCTCACCTCAAAGGAGGCAATGCCCGGAGGCTTGGGCGGAGGTAGCGGCTCGCTGGCTTTGTTCACCGTTTCTGGAGCCACATGAGGTGGGGGCAAAGCCATGGTCCGTGCCTCAGTGGGCATCGGCGCCGGTGCCGGGGGCAACGGAATTGCCGGAAATTGGGCATCGTTCGCGACCGGCGGTTTTTTCTCGATGATATCGACCTGCTGGCGCAATCCCTGGATCATGTCCTCCATCTGCCGCATCTGTTCCGAAGACTTGCTCATCCAGATGTCACGCGGATCGGCTTGTGCACCAGGGGCATTGATGGGCATGGGCTGCGGGCGGACCTGCGGCGCTCCCTGGGGGAGTTGAACGGGCTTGTCCCAGATCGCCACGCCACCGAAGACGAGTAGCACGAAAGCCGACGCACCGAGCCCCAGTATCAGATACTGGCGACGCTTTGGCGACAGGTTGGAAACCGCGGTCGCAATGCGGTTCTTGGGCGCCTCAGCCATCGCGCCCCTCCAGTACCACCATGACATTGGTCGCCTCACCCGGCTCCAGTTCGAGCGAGTCCACCATGACCGCCAGGACACCGCGTCGGTAAAGTTCGCGCTCGTCGATGACCATCCGCGACGAAGAGACGTTGGTCAGCTGGTACTTTTCCCCGAGCAAAGCGCCTTCCAGTGTCCTTACAAGAACAAAGCGGGCTTCGTTCCAGAGCGGAACAATCACCAGCGTATCTCTGGCGGTCATGTCCTCGGGTTCGGTATCCCGCGCCAAAGCCAGCAACACACGACGGATAGCGGCATTGCGCGACTCGTCGGCAAGAAATGCTCTCCCCTCGACGCGCGAACGACTGCGGTCTCGGATGACAAGCGTCTCGGCCGGCACGTCTGCGACCTTGAGCATCAGCTTCCAGTGACGACCGGCATCGTCGGCGACAAAAACGCTGAGGATCGGTTTGTCCGTATTCGGCTTGAGATAGGCGGCGCCGGTCTCTTTGTCCGGCGTTACGAGGAACTCGCCCTCGACGCCCTGGATGCGGCGAATCTTGCGACCTTCAACCCGAATCAGATTGGGCTCACTGCGCGACACGGTGGCGGTCAAACCGTCGTCCGGGCTGCCCTCAAGGTATTGTCCGGCGAAGGACGGCGCCGAAACGCTACCGAGGAACAGCGCCAGTGCCATTGCCGGCGCCAAACGGATCCTGATCGCTGGTTTCCTTGAACTCGGATACATGGAGTCTCCCATTGAGATATCGAAAGCCGACGACATAGGTGGTCTGCTTCTCAGAGGCTTTCTTGTCCCCGACCCAAGTCAGGAGAACGCCGGTAAGTGCCACTTTCATGGCAGCCTCGTCCGGCATCACCGATTGCGGCGAGAACTGGGTCGAGGCGTTGTTCTTGCGGATAAATTCTGTCCTTGCACCAAACTCGGCCTGAAGGCGCCCGTATTCACTCGGAGCGGCATATTTCAGAAAGAGATTCTTCTGGTAGTCCGCCACATGCGGCGTCACATTGAGGGCAAGCCCTGAATACCAGTAGGCCATTTCCTGGAGGTACTCCGTAGAGACTTTCTGGCCGCTGACCCAGAAGGTTTGGTGCACTTCCGGGGGCACTAGAATGGTTCTCTCCGAACCCGCCACGCTGAGCGATGCGCCGGCGTTGGCGAGCAAGGCCAACACGAGGCCACCGACGGCGATGCGCATGAACAGGATTTCTGCGCGTTGGTTATCCCGCTCGGCGGTGAATTTGCTGAACTTCATTGGTCAGCCCAGGAAAAATCGATGATGGGATGGAGGAGTCGCGCGAGCACGAATCACAATCCAGCTCGGCAGCCACCAATAGAGCGCATGCAGTGCGAACTTCGGGTGCTTCCCGGTCTTGAGCCGGCCGTATTGCCAGGCAACCAGCCCCCCGAAAACCATTCCCGCCACCATGGCACCGGAGACCACCCCCATCCCCATGACCAGAATGAACAGAATGGCCTGATCGAAGTCCCACCACAGGAAGCGCTCCTGCGCCTCCAGGGATTTCGGGATGTAGCCGGTCTCGTCCACGCAGCGATCCTTGGCCTCAGACCGTCGCGGTCAGGATGCCAGACGCGATGGTTGGGGCGTACTGCAGGAACACGGCGAAGCCGATGCCAGACAGAATGGCGATGGGATTCAGCCGCGCCAGCGAGAACAACGCACCGAGACCAATGGCGGCCACCGCTGCGGCTTTACCAAAGTAGCCTTGGACCAAACCCGTCAACCAGGTGTAGAGACTCTGAAATTCAGTACCGGTGGTCCCTGCCAGCGCGCCGGTGGCGGTGGCCAGCAGGACGAGCGCCAGTGCGCCCTGAATCCATTTACGACTGCTTTGCATGACTGCTCCCTTTGAGATCGACAAAACACTTGATGAGCCATCCCAGGCCGAGGCCGACCGAGATGCCGCCCAGATGGGCTTCGAATCCGTTTTCGATGGGCGACCCCGGGGCGAGGATGCCGATGGCGATGAATCCGCCAGCGATAGCCACGTCACGGATGAAGCCGCTGGTGTGAGGTAACTTCACTTCATTGCGCTCCCTTGCTGTTGCTGACCGCGTCTTGCCGATTGACAAGGCGCACCTCGACCCGCCGGTTGTTTCGGCGTGACGTTTCGGTGAGTGCCGTATCGAGGTAACAGCACAACCCCTCGGCACGGACCACAATTTCTGCGTTGACTCCATGCTTCAGGAGCCATGAATGGACGAAATCGGCGCGCCTCTGGGCAAGGTGGTCGTTGTACGCTTTGCTGCCTATGTCGTCGGTTCTGCCTTCAAGCTCGATGCGTTGAAAGTTCGCCGCGATCTTCGCGATACGCTTGAGCGCTTGTTGTCCATCGGCGGAGGGGGAGTCTTTTCCAAATGCAAAGAGGACGGTTGCCGTTACCGGCTCATCGCTACGGACGACTGACGGTACGGTCGGAGGAACTACGGCCACGACAGGCGTTGTTTCCTTCCGCGCAGCGGGAAGTTCAACGATCGCCAGCGTCTTGCGCGTAGGCGGCGGACAGTCTTTGTCACTACAGGTCTTGAACTGACGTTCGATCCAGGCGATGCCTTCTCGTGCTTGTGGCATCGGATTTGTCTCGGGCAGGCTTGTACAACCCGGAAAAATCGAGGTCACGAGCAGAAGAACGACGAGATGCTTCAGGAGCGCCATGCCTTGACCTTCGCGGCGATCCGGCGGGCATAGGCCGCGCGCTTTTCCGGTGAGCGGGCGTTATAGGCCCCAATCGCATCCCAGCCGTACCCGAGACGACTGATGTTTTGCGCGAGGATCCAGGCGCCGATATAGGTGTTGATGCAGGGGTCTAATAACTGTTCCCGGCCTATGCCATAGGACGACAGCGCGCCCAACCAGCGGCTGTTGACTTGCATGTGCCCCAGGTCTTCCGAGCCATCGCGGTTGCGATTGCGTGCCACAGGATCGAAGCCCGACTCGACCGCCGAGATAGCCTTGAGCAGAGTCGGAGCAATGCCATATCGGCTACCTGCTTGTTCAAAGCAGGTAGCCTGGCATGAGAATGCCATTGGCAATAAGAGGGCAGCAAACAGGGTACGAGTCATGACTGCCATGGTAGGAAGTCAGACCAATGCTGCGTCGCCGAAATGTGACCTTTAAGGACGGATTTCGGTTACCGGCGGCTTGCTATTTGGACTTGTGCCGCGTGAGTTGTCGCTGTCCTACACGCCCGTCCTTATGCTAAAACATCCTTGATATCCGTTGATGGATAACCAAGGATCGTGCGAACCCCAATTCGTGGATTGGCACTCTCGACGAAGAAAGCTCCATCCCTGATATCAAAGCGCCCATCCCACTGGATTTCAAAACGTTCAGGACTCTCGTGGATGGAGAATTCCTGCCGTTCCCCGCGCCAACGCAAGCAAAGCGCCAGGCTATCTGCCGGGTCAAGCATCCATGCATCGCCATCCTCTGTTGAGAAGAACACAAGCGAGCCGATCTTGACGAGCCTAGCATCACCTTTCTCGGCGCACCCCAGAATGAAGGCAACTTCCTTCTCGACGTAGCTTGTTGGGTCGATGGTGCCTGCCTTCACTCCATCACCGAATCGGCTGACGGTTTCTTGATGACAGATCGTTACGTGGTGCCAATGATTGTAGCCATTGGCCTTCGCTACCTTATCAAGAGCTTCCCGATGGGGTAGCGTATTGCTGCGGCGTAGTTTCTTCGCGGATTGCTTGAATTTTTCGACCTGAAAGTCGGTCGTCAGGATGAAACGCACCTTATTGCCCCTTCACATGGGCGGCATGCTTGGTGCTCACTGCCAAGGACCGCATAGTGACCGGGCCTCGGTAAAGCAAAGTCGTCCCATCCGGGTTGGCCAATGGTGAGCAGCAGGCTTCGACACAGCCTGATGGCATTTTACTCTTCCGTTCTGGAACGACCAACATTTTCAATGTCTAGACACCGTCGGCTAGCGCGCCTCGTGATTTCTGGCATCTATTTCCAGCGGTGCGTTCTGATATCCAGAGGTGACAATTTGCTCAAGATATACACCCAAGAAGGCGGTGATCGAACCGGCCTGTTCGTACTGGCACACATGCCGCAACTCATGCGAAATCAACCGAAGAGTGCAATGCCCATGGCAGATATATATCCCGTGACCCAGAGTCAGACCAACCATGTTTGGCCCAAGCATGCCGGTGGCGACCGCTGCCTGATAGAGAATCGGATCCTCGGGCATTGGCAACTTCGATACATCCAGCACCCTGATCAGTTCAGGGGAAGTAACGCCAACGGCTCTTGCCACTTGGCTCTCTTGTTCGGATAACGGTCGACCGCTCCCGAGTATCAAGCGCGAATGCGTCTCGGCCCATTGAACCGCTTTGGGGACCAGGACAGGAAGTGCAGCTCGTAGATTCATGATCGCTCTCATGGCCGGGGACATCCCGGAGTTGAATGCAACGATACTGCATTCCAAGCTCACCAGATGAGCCTGTTATAACCGCTTTTGCAGATTACTGACCCATAGCCAAAGAGAATAGGAGATCGAAACAATCAACACGGGAGCCAAGAGAGAAGGCATCGGCACGGGAAGCACTATCCATCCAGCAAGCCCGGCCAGCACCATCCACATCACCCGAACACCGAGCTTGTGCCGTATGGGGCTTTGGGCGACGAAAGAGTATTTTCGGATTTCCCGCACGAACTGGCCGTCCATGTAGGCGGCCAACACCAATGGAATTCCGGGCAGCAGCCATCCCATCAACACTTGCAGACGATAGGCGATCAAACCGATCCACAACCAGGTGGCGACAATGCGGTCCTGAGTCCAACGGCTGAAACCGGTATTACCCAGAGGTCCCTGCCCGATTGCTTCAGCCTCGATAATGAAGCCTCTGAAATCCGATGCAAGTGATTTTTGCAGGTCGTCCATGGTTCGGCCATAGACGTTGGTTTCGCTTTTGCCTGCAATGGCGTAGACCTCCGCACGCTCGGCGGCCCAGGCACTCCGGATCAACGCCGGTGGGATGAATGCCCAGGTGGCCACCACAGCAATGAATATCGTGATGATGAAGAACGTACTCCAGCCGGAATCCGTACGCGTAGCCATTATTGCTCCGTCAGCAGGATGGGAATACGGCCTTTCAGTGTCCGCCCGCCTGACAGACGCGCGATGAAATGGAGAGGGGGGAGCTCGCCCAGCATTGCAGCGGGGAACAGCTCCGCATCCTCTTCCAGAATCTGTTCTTGGTAGGATGCGGTGTATTCGTCGTGAATGTGGGTATCGACGTTATGCCCATACCTCAGTGCCATTGAGCGAACCTTGATTTCGGGCATCCCTTCCGCGATGTACTTCTGGGTCTCGGAATCCAGTACGCGCAAGGCGATCTTGTTGTTGGTGTTGGCAAGAACCTGCCGCGCCTTGTTTTCGTCCCCGAGTCGGCTGGCAAAATCGGCGAAGGTCTGCGTAGCGATAGTGACCCGAAAATCAGCACCACCCCCCTTGTTCATGAGCTGGATAGCGGGCTGGTTAAGCACCTCGGCGGCTTCGTCGATAAACAGATTGACGGGCGTCAGCGAGTCAATGCCGTAGTTGTAGCGGTCTCCCGCGACGGCGGCAAGATCGGCGAGCATGATGGATCCGATGGCGCTACCCACTGTTGAATCGGCAAGGGAATCCAGGCCGATGTAGACCACCTTGTTGCCGCGAATGATTTTCGACATGTCGGTTACCAGCCTCTCGTGACCCGGCTCAAAATCTGGCGACAGGAGTTCCTGCAGCGGGTCACTGGTCAGCATCGAAAGAATCGGGATCAAGGAAGCCACCATCTTCTGAAAGTGATCACGGTTGTGCTCGTAGGTCGAAATCAGGCCGTCAAGATCAACCGACTGCGCCTCGTGGATAGCGATTTCCTGATAGAAGGTGATGTAAGCCTCCAGCAGACGGTCCTTGTAGCGCTTGATATAGGAGGCTGCCCGGCTTTCCCAGTCCTTTACATGAGCCGAGAAATGGACTTTCAAGGCACGCTGAAGAAGGCTTTCGGGGCCACCTTCCACATACCGTCGAAGCTGGACCAGATTGGGCCGATGACCCGTGGCGATCATTCCGTTCGTAATGTCGTTGAGCACTTTCCATCCAAAGGCCGTGAAAGGATCCGCCCCGGTTTCTGAGGGGATCAATGCCGCTACGCGACTGGCAAGCTCGGTCTTCCGGTTCCAGTTACGTAACGGATCAATGCAGGCGGATCGATCGGGATGGGCCGGATGAAAGTAGACGAACCGATCCCCTGCCCCGCAGGCTTCACAAGCTGCGCGGGCATTTTGGGCGAGCCCATGATCCCCCTTCGGGTCGATGATGATGACCGTCTCACCGCGGAAGATCGCCTGAGCAATGAGCAGGTCGAACAAGCGCGTTTTCCCGACGCGGGTCGTGCCGACGATCAGCGTGTGTCCAACCAGATGGGAGAGTTCAGAATACAAGTCACTTTCGGGGGCAAGGCCATGAATCCAGTAAGCGCCTTCCGTATGCTGCGCAGCTTTGCCAATGGTTCTGACAACACCAAGCGAAATCAGGGTATGAAGCTTGGTCGCCTCGATGTCTGTCCAGGGAAACCCCTTCCCAAGCCAGAAGGCCTTCTGCTTGGCTGACAGACCAGCTTTCCTCTCCAGTTCGGCCAAATCGATGAACTCTTTCCCGAATAACTTGAGACGGGAGGCATCAACCAGCCTTTTGTAGGCCTGGTATCCGCGGTAGGCCGCCGCCAACGCACACCCAATGGCGAGCAAGGCGGCAAACTGGGAAAACATCGGGACGGCAAGGGAAACCAGGATAATGAGCGACGACCCTACGGCCCAGATCATCGCCATCTTCGCCTCGAAATTCGGGCGCCATGGGACCTCAAAATCGTAGGGTGAAGATACAGCCATCACCCGATGCTCGATGATGGCCAGGAAAGATGGCTGCACCCCTTCCTGTGAGCTCTCTGGAAGTGGGTAATTGCCCGTTTGGCAAAGTCGGACTCATTGTCGTACTCGATCATCAAGACGGGAAAGGCGACTGATTTCTCCCGGCGGAGTCTGTCTTCTGCATCGAACTCGTCCTCGACAAACAGCCGCTCGATGACCTTGAAACGGAATTTCGCGCCGCTCCTCGGTCCGTGGTCGATCACCTGAGTTTCCAGCCAAACACGATGGGCACGCTCGATGCTGATCCGCGTTAGCGCCATGCCCCCGCCCCACTATTGTTTGCCTGGGAGAGCAAGTGCATGACGGCTACGCCGGACCATATCGCGACCGGCCATTCGACAACCGGAATCCAGGTCGAGAGAATCAGCAGTACCTGAATTGCAATCGACAGAAGGGCCAGGGCAGCGGCGAGACGACGATTGAAACCCCCGTCCTTTCTGGACATGGCGAGAATAAAACCAAGCCACACCAAGGTACTGACAATTGCCAGCCCCAAGGTTCGGCCCCTGACGAGCTGCTCTGTCAGCCCGCCAACGAGCGTAGCGCTCATGGCAATCCAGGCAAACCCCGACGAGTCGGGCATCGACTTCCAATCACCCCGAAAACTCAAGAGTCTCCAGCAATGCCAAACCACTGATGCCATCAGTCCAGATTGTTCGTTTCGCATGTTTGTCCTCCTACTCATAATTCGATAGTGCCCCGTCACGTGGGGCGGCCGACGCGATCTGCCGTGATGGAGGCACCAATTTATGGGCTTAACACGACCTCGCATTGCCGGTGTTGAACCTAGGGCACCGCCGGCTGGCCCCGCGACATCCAGATCGGTCAATTCACGTCGATTTGGCTTCTGTCCCAACTCATCTTACGGATTCCTGAAAATATGCAACTCTCGAAATCCGCCTTGGCAGGTCACATTTCGGCGAAAGTTATCCACAGAAGCGATTCTTGAGCCGAGTTATCCACGTGATAACTGTCTCAACGACGATTTCTCGCAATCACTGACCGGCAGCACATTTCACGGAAAGCGCAAAGTTATCCACGTGAAAACGGTCTCAAGGGCATGTGAAATCTGTCTCATGATCACGTGAAATCTGCCTCATGGACCACGCCGCAAGCCTTGATTGGCAAGGCATCCAGGCCTTCCCCAAGTAGTGCAGGTAATTTTGCATGTAGCTTTACAAGTAAAGGGCCGATTTGCTTGTGGATATTCGCGTGTTTTTTCCAGGCGAGACCGGGTTGATCGGGCAGCGCTACAACGAAGAAAGCCGTGCGCCACCTGTATGGCGGATACGCAATCGGCTGGCAACCACAAGGAGCCCAGTGTCCTGCGCTGAAACGTTGGCCTCGGGATAGAAGAGCAACGCCTCCTTGAGTCTCTGGAGAAATCGCTTTTTGAAGTCCAGCAGCCCGCGGGGCGTATCGCTGTAATCAGCACCGAACTGAAGCTTCAATGACTTCCAGGGTATGAGGACACTCGGACGGTTGGTGACCCGCAGGAGAAATATCCGGTAGACCAGCCAGGAGTAGACATCCATCGCCAAGGGCGACTTGGAGAGTGCGTGCAACACGCGCATGTCGATTGGCACTGGCGACTCCGTCACGTTCCGAAAGAATTCGCTCGACAGCTTGAGCGTGCTTTCCCACAGCATCCGGTCATCAGGCCGGTGGGGATCCCACAGCACAAATGCCTCATCGGCAATAGGCATGTTTTTCAGCCCAAACCGCCCATGACTTTGATAGGTAATGGACAGCATTGAAGAGAAGAGCTTCAGGGACTGGGCACGAAGCCGCTGGCAGTCGCGGCCGTCAGTTCTCATCCCGAGCTTGCGCAGGAACTCGTTTTGACTTTTCCCGAGGCCAAGCATAGGCGACTTGGTTTTGACGGCTTCCGTGCATATCCATGCCAGGAGAAGTCTTGGAACGGTGCCGAACGGCAGACCAATTCTGGGATTTGCAATGATCGACAGTGACACGGCGCCGTTCGTCCGTTCGAAGAATGGCACCCCGGGATCGCTATGGGGCAATGTTGTCTGGACAAGTGCTTGACCCATGAAGGCGAGCGATCCAGCATCGACCTCGATATCGTTGATTTCGGAAGCGAGTGCAATCAGCTTGCCGGCACGCGACAAGCCAGTCAAAACCAGGTTCCTCCGCATTCATGCGGACAAACTGGGGTTCGTCGGGATCTGAGTAGAAAAATGGAGCTCGTGGCGCTGGCATACATGCCAGAACTTTTATCAGCGGCTACATCATTTCGGCGGTTGAAATGCGTACTTTTAGGTTACGTTTCGGGCGTGCGGGATCGAGCGTTGAGAATGAGCCTGGTCCGACACTCGCCGACTGTGGATTGGAGTTTCCGAGAGCGGTGGAGCCATGCATTTCTGTAGGTACTCGGCAGATACTCACGCGGTACGCAAAGCACATCAGTACCGGAACTGAAGTTGCACTGCGGTTTCTGCCTGGTTGCACTCCTGCAACGCTGACTACCGAATCCCCCCAGTGATCCGCTACAGCACACAACAATAGCCTGAATGTCGTCATGCCTTTAGAATTTCACTCTACCAGGGAGAAATAACAAAGCATGGAATTCAAGCCGGGATTTTTTGGAAGGCTATTCACGAGGTCAGGCAACTGGAAGCTCTCGATCAGCAGGGACAATCTCATCCTGGAGTCTGACGCCGCCGCCACTTCCAAGGTTGCATTGCCGGCCATCCGAGTGGTCGATGTCCGTACCGGGATGTTTTGGTCAACAGTACACCTTCAGACTGGCGGTACCGCTGTCGCACTGCGCGGGATATCTAGGAACGATTCGACGCAGCTCCAGGAACATTTGCGTAAGGCAATCTCCCAATCGCTTGGCCGGCTGATCGCTCCCTCCGCAAAACTACTTGCGGCAGTAATTGAGAATCTGGAGAAGTTTTACGGTCAGGCGCGGTATTTGGCGAATCGCGATGTGCATATCTGGTCTCAAGCGCAGGCTTCTGGCAACCTCGATGTTCGTAAGCTCATTGAGATTCTTAAGCACCCATTTCTCGACAAAGCCCTCCTCCAGCGCGATCTGGAGAGGGATATCCAACGCCTTCAGGATGTTCTTGCCGGCCAGCGTCAGGAACTGTCCCGCCGCAACGAGCTATTTGTGGCAAACGAGATGAAACGCCTCAAGCCGTTTTTCGATGCGGTTGAGAGCCGGCCACTGACAGACGAACAACAGCGCGCAGCTATTGTTTTTGAAGACCGCAATCTTCTTATTGCGGCTGCTGGATCTGGCAAGAGCTCTACGGTTGTCGCCAAGATCGGCTATGCACTCGAAACCGGGTTTTGTTCTCCGGGTCAGATACTCGCCTTGGCCTTCAATAAGACCGCAGCCGAGGAATTGGATATACGCATTTCAGAACGACTGGCTGGGCAGTTGAAGGGTCAGGGCTCCGTTACCTCCCGGACCTTCCATCGGCTAGGTCTGGACATTATCGCGACAGTCGAAGGCAAGAGGCCCGACTTGGCACCTTGGGCCAACGAATCGAGGGATAACGAAGGCGCTGCGATTGAGGAGCTCATCCAGACACTTGCAACATCGGATCGTAATTTCCTCGAAAAATGGGTCACCTTTCAGGCAGTTTGCTTCAGGCCCAACAAGGAGCTTCCGCGATTCCAGACGCAGCAGGACTACGACGCCTACCTGCGCCAGGTAGGCGAAGAGCGGGATGGACACAAAGGCATCCGCTCGCTGAACGGAGATCTCGTCAAGTCCATGGAGGAAGTGGCCATTGCCAACTGGCTTTTCATGAACGGGATCGCATACGAATACGAGAGATCTTACGAGTACGAGACAGCAGATCAGCACCATCGGCAGTATCACCCGGACTTCTATTTCCCCGACATCAACTGCTATCACGAACACTTTGCACTCGACGACAACGGCAAGGCGCCGGCGATTTTCAAGGGCGATTACGAAGAAGGCGTTCGCTGGAAGAGAATGCTTCACACCACGAAAGAAACTGACCTGATCGAGACTACCAGCGCCATGTATCGCGCGGGATCACTCTTCGGGCACCTGGCATCGGAACTCAGAAAACGTGGTCAGCAACTCAAGCCAAGATCGCCCCAGGAAGTATTGGCCAAGCTCGCCGAGTTAAAGCTACCGTCCTACGGCGGGTTCATTCGCACCTTCATTACCCTGTGCAAGTCAGGCGGGCAGAGCCCGGCAACTTTGGCCGAAAAAGCCAACTCCCAACGTGACCGGTACCGTGCGCTTGCATTCCTGGATGTCGTAGTCCCGGTCTTTCAAGCATACGAGGCCAAACTCACCACCCTGCGCTGCATTGACTTCGAGGACATGATCAGAAACGCAACGAAATACGTCGAGGAACGGAAATTCGTGCATCCCTACCAGCTGATCCTTGTTGATGAGTTTCAGGACATTGCTCACGGCCGCGCCCGCCTGGTACTGGCGATGCTCGAACAAAATCCGAACTGCCGACTATTTGCCGTTGGCGATGACTGGCAGTCAATCTATCGGTTTACGGGGTCTGACATTGGCATCATGGCCAAGTTTGCGAGTCACTTTGGGGTGACCGCGACGAATTACCTGACATGGACGTTCCGATCGAACCAGGGAATCACCGATGTGGCAGCTACCTTTGTTCAAGCGAATCCGTCTCAATTGAAAAAAACGGTTCGGGCAGTCGACAAAACCAAGGACGCGACAATTCAAATTCTCGAGTACGGAAAAGATGAAGACTCCGAAGAAGTGCTTGCTGCCGAGATCGATGCACTTGCCGGTATCGCCAGGACTGAGCAACGGATCCTTCGTGTCTTCCTCTTGGGCCGCTATAACCATCTTCGGCCAGGCTCCCTTGCCGCATGGAAGAAACGGCATTCCGGCGCGCTGGACATCCAGTTCCTCTCGCTTCACCGATCCAAGGGCCTTGAGGCAGATTTCGTTTTTCTCTTGGGAGTAAATTCGGGGCCGTATTCGTTTCCCAGCGAGATCGTTGACGACCCGCTGCTCGATCTTGTTCTTCCGGTTCCCGAGGCTTTCGAGTATTCGGAAGAACGTCGCCTCTTCTACGTCGGGCTGACCCGGGCGAAGCGCAGAACCTATGTGCTCACCAAGAAATCCAGGATTTCTCGTTTCATACAGGAGCTTCTAAAGCCACAACACCGAGGAACAGTTATCTACCGAAGCGGCAAGGTGGAAGGAGACCATCCCGATGTCGAGGCATGCCCAACCTGCGGAACCGGAATCTTGCGGGTGATCACCGGCCAGTATGGTCCATTTATGGCCTGCTCAAATTATCCGGCCTGCTCCCAGAAAAAGAAGGTAAGTGCTGCCCGATAAAACTGACATGGCTGCTCAGGTGCCGCTCATCACTGGTTGCTGGAGTTGTTTCAAACAATCCTCTACACCCCCAGCCACCAAGCGGGTCGGAACCGCCAACATGATGTTGAGCGGCAGCCCGAAGTCCTCGACCCGATACCCGTCCCGGTCAGTTATATCATTGCCATAGCGTGTTAGATGGCCTTGTAGACGCTCCACCCTATCTACCGTAGTCTCGAACTGATCGATGTAACCAAATATCAGTTTCCCTCGGGCGTGTGCATACCCCACTTCGAAGACTGTACCCGAATCAGGTTCGGGACCGCGGAACGGGTTGAGATTGGCCACCACTGCATCTGCCTCGTCGATCAGAGCCAAGTTATCCTGAAAGATCGCGGCGGGGTCACTACCGGTTACCGCATCTCCAGGGAACATTGGAATCAACACTCGAGAGTGACACAAGCGTGTCACTTCAGCTTTGAACGCAGGATACCCTCTGCGAAACACATCTGGTCCTGCGAAATATATCTTCACGATTCGCCCTGCCCAGTTGAATCCTGTTTCACCAAGCGGCGAAGATTCGCATGTAACAGGCGATCTGCATCGCGTATTGGCATTCCTCCCCACAGATCAGCCAGCATGGCTGTTGCGCGACCAGCATCCCAAGGCATAGCACTTTTCCCGTCGATCTGAGCAAATGGCCCATCCGATTCAGTGAGCACGCGATCGCGAGGCATCTCTCGCACCAAGTTACGGGATTTTTCCGAGACCAACATTGCCGGCCCGACACTGAACCAGCAGCCGAGTGCTATGGCTCGCAGCAGCTCACGCTTGCTGCCCGAAAACCAATGGAGTATCGGGGTTCCTGCATCTGGAAAAGCTTCGATCCGATCAAGGACGGGTGTCGAAGCCCGACGGCTATGGATGGACATGATCCGGCCACCAACAGTACAACAGGAATTCAGGATATGGTCGAATACCTCGGTCTGTATCAGCCAATACGGCTTGTACTCTGGAGCCCCGTCGAGGCCAATTTCGCCAACGTACTGCGCATCAGCCAGGTAGGCATCGAACAAAGGCAACTCGCTGGAGCGAAGATGTGCGAGCTGCGGGTGTAGCCCCAATGCGGTACGAATACGCGACCCCGGTACGACAAGTGCTGATGTCCCCTTCCACGCACTCGGCGTTGTAGTGACCGAAAGGACATACATTCCCTGCGCAGTCACTTCACAAGCAATTTTTTCCGGATCGGGGTAGAGATCCAGATGCGCGTGGAAATCGATCACCGCACACCCAAGGAAAGCATCAATGACTCGATTTCGCCGATGCCTCGCTCGACAACACTTGCCAGTGCGTGTTTGTCAGTAACGAGATTGGAGCTTAAGGTTGAGCCCAGCCACCGAGCGGTTCCGATCTCGCGACGTTCGCCGATCCCGATCAATGCCGACCGAACATCATCGAACCCCGCATGCTCATCGTCGTCGAGTGCCAGGTTTTCGTATACGTATTGCGTGGCATCTTCGCCACGCCACGCATGAAACGAGGCACGGCGGACAAGACAAGGCACACATCGTCCGCAATGCTTGTAGCCAAACTGTTTGAAACGGCCACAACTGGTTGTCTGGTAGGCGTGTGCGCCCAGCAGGTTTTGGTCCAAACATTCTCGGAGCATCTCACCTTTAGTCTTTAGGCGATATGGATTGACGATGCGAACACGTAAGCCGGCAGCATCCAATATCTGCTGCAACAACGACAGTACGACAGGATGCGTCGTTCTCGTGCTCAAACTCCCCAGCCGCCCCCCTGTCAGCGGTGGGTTGATTGCGATGAAACCGTTCTCACATACATACAACGTCACTATTTCCCCGGCATGATAGCGTGATAGTGTCGTTGCCATGAATACGCCATACGCAAGAAAGATGATTGATCGAGCCCGCTGAGACGGTGGGTTCTCGGGATCTGGGACATCGGCATTGTGATTGGCCTGGAAATGGCGAAGACCTCCGCCAATTTCTGCGGCAAATGCAACCTGCTTCTCACCATCGCCGCGCACCATCTGACTTACAGCAAGCGGCCTCTTGCCTTGCCCGACCAAGTCAATCGCCCCGATGTAGCTGTCAAGGCCACCTGACAGCAAAACAATACAGTCCTCGTCAGGATGCTCTGAATGGGGATCCGGCTGCGGGAGAATGCCTCCCTCCACAAACCGCAGTGTCCAACGATCCGTGCTCAAGTAAGCGAGAAGACGCTGCAGTGTCTCGGCATTGGCATTCCAAAATGGAGCATCGACTACCGAAACCGTTAGCTCGAACTCTCTGGTCCAGCCATCGGGGCTGCGATCCCGATGACCAGCAAGGTCCGAAGACACAACTGCAAGCGCAAGCGACAACAAATCCCAAGCACGTGCAGCCGGAGCGACCTTTTCTCGCGCAATTGCGTGTTTCAAAGCTGCACCGACCGACCCTCGCATAGGATCACCAGAGTTACCATAAAGGACAACATCTAAGTCACTCGACATCCTGCCAAAGTCGAAATCAGATAGCGCACAGGTGATCTTCATTCAGCATACCCCTCAAAAACCAGAAAGGTTTCGCGAATGGCCATCTGCACAATCTGTGTAACTCTCCCAGTAGACATCTGCTGTCCAGTATCGCGTAGCCTCCGAAATGAGGCAGACACAGTCTGCCGGACATACTCTCTAACCTCCTTGAGGCGCCCCAAACCCATCGCGGCACTTGGTGCCTTTTCTCGGATGGTCCGCCCAATATCCAAGTCGACTCGACGAAAAACATCGGCCGCGACAAATCGCTCAATTGCCAGCTCACGTTGCTCTTGTTGAAGATTCAGCAGATCAGCATCAGGGAACTGATTCAAGACGTCAGACAGTGCATCTTTGATCGAAGTACGGCTCGCTTCGGCGTCTTGCGTACCATCGACTGGACGAACAGCCTCGACAACGGCGTCCATGACCTCGTCAGCAGATCGACCTCCAGTCAGCGCAGGGTCAAGCGGACTGCCTGGGGCAGCAAACGGGTTTCCTGATCCGCTCGAGAGTGCCGAATACAAAGCTTGTGCAGTCTGTGCCGTACCACCCATACGTCGGGTAGCCGTCGAGCTTCCTCCGTAACCCTTCTTGACGTATTGCCCAAGTCCGCGGCGCATGCTTGCGCCATCGCCGCTACGCGCATAGTCCCCGAGGTTTCGATTTGCGCCCAGAAACCGACGAGCTGGCGCGACTGGAATCGGCTGGCGAGGCTCATTGCCGGGAGGGGGCGATGATGGATCCCCCTGCTCTGGAGCTGAACCTGGTGGTGCGCCTTCGGCAGGGGTTGCCGGCAGCGGAATATCTGGAACCCAAGGTGGAACCATGGGAACACCAGAGGGAGATCCGCTACTTGACTGAGATGTGCCCATTACCTCTCCTAGCCTTTATCGCATTCTTTACCGGTTTGACGATTTCCTCATCGTCATTCCAAGCGTCAAATACATTCTTCGACCACAGTTCATCGGCGATTTTTGGAACGATGCTCGCCTTGATTTGCACAGGCGGGCGTTCTTTCAGGAATCCGGACAAGCGCTGCCCTTGCGGAGCGTCCGCAGATGCCACCGCCATACAGGCATCCAATATTGGAGGCGTTCCCCACTCCTGCTCTTGACGGGCACGACCGAGAAGGCGGTCCATGATCACCGACATTTCTGACCGCGGCAACGCCACCAGACGATCCTTGATGCTGCCCGCCATCTCTGGATGCTCCAGAAGCGCCTCCAAGATGTCGGCAGCTTCCGCGGACAAGCGATCTTCAGGCGTGATCAATGGCGTGTGCTCGCGGCTGACGTAGAGAGCACCTCGCAAGTCACGCCCGCCGAGCTGTGGTGGCAGGCGCAGCCATTCTGCAATGAATGGGTCATCCCATGGTGCTTTCCGTTCAGCTGTCTCGCCTGCAATGGCCTTCTGCTCCCACTCAACGAGAAATGCAGGTTTTCCGTCATCGCTCTCCGTAACGGATTTGATCAACTCAAGATACGCCTTGGGATCGCCACAGCGCTCGAACAGGAGCACCTTTGCCAGTTCTGATTCATCGACTCCGACACCCTGAGAATTTGACATCGACATACGAATCGACAACGCGTTGAGAAAGCGCTTTATTAGCCGTGGATTTCCAGCAATTCCGGTCGCACTTGTCATCAACGGAGCGAGCCGATCGGCAGCATCAAGACGTGCAATTAATTCATCTGGCAGTTTGTCGTTCAGGCTTCTCAGGAACTTAAGATCGACACGCTTTCCTTGCCATGTTCTGCTCAACTGCGAACAGACCTCTGAACGCAACCTTTCCTTTTCTTTTGAATCCAGGCTACTGTTCTCAACGAACAACATCATCATGTAAGCTCGGACTTCTTGGGTTCCCAAAGGCGGAACGCGAATTGGCACCTGGATGAGCTTGTCAAAATAGTTGATGACTAGGTCGTCATCGACCCCTTGGAAGTGCCGCTTGACCGCGTGCTTTATCATCTGGTCATCGGCTGCGATGACGAAAGCGGTATGCTCCAAAAACAAAAGGAGGCGGATTGCTTCCAATGTTGAAATGGTGGTTTCCGGGAGGCATCGATCCAAGTCGTCGATCAATACGACCAAGGTAACGCCCATCTCTTTCAATACATCCTCGAAACTCTTGCGAAGCGCCTCGATTTCCTTGGGTGGAGACATCGCCTTCTTCGATTTGATGAGACCAGTTGCCGACTCGGTTGCCTTCCCAGCGACAGAGTTGGCAGTATCGATGGCGTCTTGATCGACACCATCCACGATCACTCGCTTACCCAATCCCCATAGTTCTCCAAGTAAGCCTGTTGGTGGTAAGCCGAAAGCAAGCGATGCTGCGGAACTAGCCGTAAGCTTGATTGCGCGAAACCAGTTCACGCGATCAAGCAAATCTTTTGTTTTTTCCACACCTGTTTTTCGGTCTTCAGCCTCCTTCGCCAAAGTTGATGCGACCACCTCGATCAATGCCGCCCGAGCGTCGTCATAACCTTGGTAGAGCCACGCATTGAACTCGACAAAAATGAACCTACCCGGATCACCCGATTCTCCCACACTAGGTTCTCGTTGCTGACCACAAGATCTAGCCGCCAGCTCACGGCGGATCAACTTGATCATTGATGATTTTCCGACACCCCAGGCACCGGAAACACTAATAGAGATCGGCCGTGATTGAGCTTGCTCAATAATTTCGGCTACAGTCTTAGCAATACCGCCGAAGTTGAGGAAATCCTGCGCAGTCTCATTGTCAGTCCACATCGTTGGGGCTCCTCTAAACTCTTATTTTCGTTTCAAACTCGTGCGCACAAGCATAGATATAGGACTATGTAAGCGATCAGGATTCACAATTGGCATCCGATGCCATGAGTTGTTGGTTCCGCCATCAATCCATGTAACCTTTGAGCATCATCTCAATTTCCTGGACCACCTTATTCTTAAGGGCAGGTGGCGCAACAACCTCCACTGATGAGCCATATTTCAGGATGTCCATGATTAACTCGCGATCATCACTGTAGGGGATCTCCAGGAGGTAGAAGCCATCTTTGTCGAAGCTTGATTTCTGATCTGGATGCCAGCGTTCCGCGGAGACCCATCGGGCACGTTCAGGCGTAAATCTCAACTTCGCCCAAGAGACCTTCGATCCTGAAAATATCCCATACCCACTCTCCAAGACTTCCTTGAGTTGTGACTTTGGAACGTCCTTCGCCTTTTCATCAACGAGCTCCGCATAACGGATTGCATCGATAGAGAAACTGCGGATACCGTTTCTCAGGTGGCACCAGGTATCGACGTACCAATTATCGCGATAAAACACGAGCTGTTGCGGGGAGATAATTCGCTCAGAATCCTCCCCGGTTTGCCGGCCGAAGTGGCGAATCTTCAGCCGCAACCGGCGCAATGTCGCCGTCGCTACGACCTCAAAGAACTGGGTAGCGACATGCCGCTTGGCCGCATGAACGATTCGGAAACGTTTCTCGACTTCCTCGGCAGAGTGATCAGCACTGCCCAACAAAGCCTTCAGGCGAGTCTGAAGGGGCTGAATGTGGCCGGCGAGAAGCCCGGGTTCAAGGTTCGATAGCAACTGCTGCATCGTCAGCAGCGCGTGAACTTCGCCGGCGTTGAACCAGAGTCCGGGCAATGAATAGGCGGGCGAATTGGGATCCGGCTGTACAAAGCGATACCCACCCGCATCCCTGTCCCATTCGATGGGCGCATTCAAGCGATCGCGCATGTACTCAAGATCGCGCTTGAATGTAGCCAAGGACACACCGAGTTCATCCAGAAAATCCTGGATAGGGACCAGCATACGATCATTGAGAAGCTGATCGATTTTGTAAAAGCGTTCTGTACGGTCCAATTTCACCCATTCAAGAGCAAGTGTATTCATTACCCTGGGCCAATTTCGAGTTGATAATTTCTCGACTGTACCCGCCGCCTAGCTCACCAGGTGAGCTTGAATAGTTGCATGATAGACAGATTCGAATGCGAAGGAAATATTTCAGAAAAATGGTAACGACCACCTACGTATCAACATTCCTTGGCAATAAGTTCTATCCGTTGGAGCCACGAATTGACCAGATTGCAATCGAAGACATCGCTCATGGCCTCGCATACCAGTGCCGGTTCAATGGGCAGACTTGCGACTTTTACTCTGTGGCCCAGCATAGCCTGATCGTCGCGTCCATTGTGCCGCCATCGATGCAACTGGCTGCCCTTCTCCATGACTCTGCCGAGGCTTACCTAGGCGACATGGTGAAACCATTGAAGGTTCTGCTCCCCGAATTCGCTAGGATCGAGGACCGGGTCACGGAAATTATTGCAGCGGCGTTCGGGGTCGATTTCTCGGACTACGTTGCCATCAAGAAAGCTGATCTTGTGGCGCTTGCCACGGAAAAACGCGACCTCATGCCCTACTCTGTCGAGTCTTGGGACTATCTTGATGGGGTATCGCCGCTTCCTGAGAAAATCAAGCCAATCGGCCCAGTAGTAGCCAAAGCACGGTTTCTTGGTGAGTTTCAGCGAATCATGATGAGATGCGAAAGCCGCTAGTTGTTACCCACAGCACAATATGATGTCAAAATCACCATGCAGAATGCGTCATCACACTGGAAAAACCCAGCCCGCAAGGCAGGCTAAGGGATAAACAAGAGAAGAATAAATGGACATCAGGCTACTCAAGAAAACGGGCGTTCCCAAGGCCGAGATTGAGGCTCACCAGCAAATCCAGAGTGAATTTAACAGCGCTCCATTCAGTAAGGGCTGGCGTGGATATGCCTCTTTTGCAATAGCCCGGGGGGGGCGCGGATCCGGCGATGATGACTTCGACCTCGTGTTAGTGACACACACCAACATCGTTGTTATCGAGCTAAAGAACTGGCATGGAAAACTACTCGAATCGGACGGTGAGAAATGGTTCGTTGACGGCGAATGCCGTGATACCTCGCCAGTTCTCAAAGCTAACCTCAACGCGAAAAAACTGGCCGGTCTGATGAAGCAGAAGCTGGGTGCTGAGAAGACCCCGTTCGTAAGTGCGTACGTCGTGATGCACGGCAAAATCGACAAAATGAATCTTACTGAGTCAGAAGAACGCTCAGTTCTAAGCATGCAAGAGTTCCTTACCTTCCGATTCCAAGACTGCTACAAACAATATTTTTGGGGAAAGCCTAAGTTCAACCCAGTCAGTCATCTGAAGGAATATGACAACTTCTTCGATGGACCCAATTTCAAGCCCAAGGACTACATTGTTGATGGTTTTCGACCAGAAGCCAATCCAATCTTCGAACACCCAAAGAGGCTGTACAACGAGTTCAGAGCGGCTGCCAAGGACGACCCGACAACACTCGCACTGCTTCGCCAGTGGGACTTTACGGCTCTTGGCCTGGATCTGATCGGCGAAAAAGACCGCTCATTCATCGGCCTTAGGGAGCAGCGTGTCTATGAATACGTGGCAGATAGAAACGAAGAGCTTTCACTAAGTTTGCTTCGCCCGGTAGCCCGAAAGAGCCCGAACGATGTCACTCTGGATTTCTCTGAGCTTTTCTTCCTGCCCAGCAAGGTAACCCGTCTCGCCGAGTTTACCTACAGCGTGTTGCCGAAGCTCTCCCCCGAAGATCGACTCACCCTTACTAAATCCATGTTGTCGCGGTTTGCAGAGTTGCATGATCTGCGTGTTGCCCACCGAGATGTTGGTGAACATAGCTTATGGTTCGACAGGCCAGCAAAAGTGGTTATGTCTGGGTTCCCAGCCGCCTATTACCCAGAGATGAAGACTGTCGGCACTTTCAGGGAGAAGGTAAAGGTGGAGCAGTCCACGCTACCAGAAGACTCACGAGAAGACGCTGCGGCTACCCCATACCGGCGGGACGTATTCATGCTGGGAGCCTTAGCGCACCTAATCCTGTTTGGAGAGAAGCCCCCAAAGGTAGGCGGTATTTTTGAGTGGGTGTCTCGCGCCGAGGATCCGTTTGATGGCGCCCTGAATGGGTTCATCAAATGTTCCCTCAGCAAGGAACCTGTAGATCGCTTCCAGAATGCTCGGGAAATGCTTGAGGCCTTCAACGCAGCTACTGCAAGAAAGCAGGAAAGCATTATCGACCTAGCCTCGTTTGACGCCTACAGGGCTGCAACAAGAGACCGCGACTACGATGAAACGGAAACTCTCACAGATACCGATGATGCTTGGTTCTTCAAGTCAGTTGAGAACGATGGAACAAAGCAAGTCAAAGTCTGGTTCAGGGTTGCTCCTGATACCAAAAAACCGGATCAAGCAGTCAGACTTCTCTCGTTCTTAGAACGCGCCAGAACCATTAAGGGTAGCGGGATCTCAGGACTGCCGAAGGTTCATGACTTCGGCCTCTCACGCGGCAGCCTGTTGCTAGTCCAGGAGTGGGTTGAAGGTAGAACCCTGGGAAACTGGTTAGCGTTAGAGCCAGACCTCGATGAGCGACTAACTGTTTCTCGCTCAATGCTTGATACCATTCAGCATATCCACTCTCTGGGGTTTGCTCATAGTGACGTTCACCCTGAAAACATAATCATTAAGAACGATGGAACGGTTGTACTCATCGATGTTCTGGACTTCTATCTGGTAGCAGACGACCACTACACCACCGCATATTTGCCAGATAACTACAAATTCCTAACTCCGTTTGAACGGGATAGATACAGTGTTGCCGCAGTGCTGACAGAGGTTCTCTGTTGCAGCAGAGCCAATCCTGGCATGGGTGAATTTCCAATTCCACGGGTTTACGAGGAGATTGCGAACCTTCTCGATCAGAAGACGCTTTCCACGCTAGATCCGTTGAGCAGAGCCGTTGCAAGCGCTGAGACGGAAGACAAGGAAGAGACACTAGAGGTGACGGTTGTCGTTCAGAACCTGGCCTACAACGGCGTGCCGCCTGGCGAACTACGTTCTGACAATGGGAAATTCCATATTGAAGCCAGATTGGACCGGAAGATTGAAGGCGGCTTACGTATCTGGGTTACCGGTATCGGCAAACAACTCTCGTTTTCTTGGAAGGTAAAAGAGGAAGCATCCGAATTCGTGAAGGCGACCTCTATTTCCCAAAGCCAACTGCTCCGCTCGCAGACAATGAGTGATGTGCAAATCCCTGTGCGCATCCATCTTATCGATGGTGCAGTCTCGGATGTCCGCGACCTTGCGCTTTTCATCCTTGCAGATGAGCGTATCAAGCGGAAGATACCCGCATCCGCCACGGAGGCTGCTGCGCATATTTCGGCCCAGATTGCCGGGGGCGCGCAGGAATCGGTAGAGGAGGCAACTGAGACCAAAGACATCGACGTGCCCGTCCCTGAACTTTGGAAAGCGCTACTTGATGCTGAAGAAGATGCCTTCACCACAGTAACGGTCGCGGGAGAGAAGCGAAACAGTCCCTCACACAATGGCCAAATTCTCGTCCCATATCATACGGACCTTGGTGTCATCGACTATGAAAGGTCGGCGACGGTAATCGTTGAGAGCCAGACCAATGATGGCATCTGGAAAAGCTGTGGCCAACTCAATCTTCGGGAAACGACGTTTGGAGAGCTTGCTGAGCTTGCCATCGACAAGCCCCACCTGCGTGCCAATTTCCGCATTGGAAGCAGGCTTCGCCTCATCAGTAATCTGGAAAAGGGCTCATTTACTCGCAGGCGATTTGCGGTTGAGCGTATTCTCGGTGACAAAGCAGTTGTACCAAATCTCATCAATTACTTCGAGCGCGATGAGGCTGCCCTTTTTGAGCCCAACTCTTATGCTCAACCAATCGATGATGATCTTGATGTCTATTCAGAGGGCGACAAAAAACTGAACCCTAGCCAAAAGGAGGCTTTCCGCCGCGTTTTAAGTAATGGGCCAATCAGCCTCCTGCAGGGGCCACCAGGGACAGGTAAGACGTGGTTCATTGCTTCGTTACTTCACTATCTGATCACTAAGGAAAGTGCTCGGCGAATTCTCTTGGTCAGCCAGGCACACGAGGCAGTTAATAATGCTTTAGAGAAAGGCCTTGAGCTTTGCCGCAACATGGGCATCGAGTTCAATGCGGTCCGTCTTGGTAGTGAATCAGCCGTGTCTGACTCCATCCGCCATCTCCATGCGACCTCTATCGAGCAGAGCTACCGGGAGTGCTTCAAAGCGGAGCAAAAGGAACGCATCGTTGGACTCGCGGCTGCTTTAGGGCTTCCAAGAGCGTTTGTCATGGAGTTCGTCGATCTCTACCTACGCCTAGGCATGCTGAGCGAGCGCATTACCAAATTGGAAGAACGAAATGCCTCGGAAGGTGAAAATGCTGGCCGAACACTTGATGCTCGTCTGCGGGCGCTGATTGAGACCTTCTATGACATCGCCTCCGATGTCTACGATGTCGCCCAGGATCTGCCACCGGTGGAAACCGTCACAAAAATCCAGCAGCAACTGGTAGATAAGCATGAGGTGTGGTCGAGAGATGCGATTGAGAGGCTGACTCGTCTTATTCACCTCTCTGATGAATGGGTCAGCGCCCTGGGGTCGCCAGATGCGAACTTTGCCGAGTTCCTTGCCAAGTCACGCACCGTCGTGGCCGGCACACTGGTCGGTATTGGCTATCGAGGCGCTGGTGTGGTGCAGAATAACTTTGACTGGGTCATTATTGATGAAGCAGGCCGAGCTGCCCCGAGCGAACTCGCAGTAGCCATGCAGGCAGGCCACCGAATACTACTGGTCGGCGACCACCATCAGTTGCCACCTACGTTCTCTGAAGAGGTAAAGGACACAATCTGCCAACGATTCTCAGTTGATGAGAGCTCAGCCTTATTCAGCAGCGATTTCGAGCGGATATTCGACTCCGAGTATGGACGCAAGGTGGGCACTACCTTATTGAATCAATACCGCATGGCGCCGGATATTGGCGAACTGGTGTCTACCTGCTTCTATCAAGGCAAGCTTGATACTGGTAGGGGTTTGCCACCAGAGTATTACGACTTGCTGCCCGAGCAGTTATCTAAGCAAGTATCTTGGGTGGATACATCACCACTTGGTGAGCGGGGCCATGAACACGTCTCAGAGGGGGGCGAAGACAAGTGGAACCCCACTGAGGCTCGTATTGTCATGAACTTGCTGAAACAGATTATTGAGTCAGATGAGTTCATGACCTTCCTTAAGGAAGACCTACAGCCACAAGAGCCGCCCATTGGCATTATTTGCATGTATGGAAAGCAACGCCAGCTCATTGACCAATTGAAGGCAGAAGCCACTTGGCTTGGTGACGCGCGCCGCTTAGTTAAAGTCGATACGGTCGACAGCTACCAAGGCAAAGAAAACCGCATCATCATCCTCTCGACAGTTCGAAATAACGTGCGGCAGCAGCCTGGTTTCTTGCATAGCCCACACCGGATTAATGTGGCCATGTCCCGTGCCATGGAGCGCCTGTTTATCGTTGGCTCCTCGAAGATGTGGGTTGGGAAGAACACACACCTTCCTCTTGGTCATATCCTTACCAAGGTCAAGTCAATGGCTGAAGGGGGTCGTGCCAGCATCCTCTCGGCCAAGCAATATCTGGGGAACTAAATGAATATTCCTTCCGAATTCAATCGCGTCACCTTCGGGCTCCCGATTGAGACATTCCGGGTTGAGGCTTACATCGCGCTTGACGAGCGTCTACCCGTGGTTACCGAGTTCGTTCTCCGTCTGTTGCGGGTATGCGGCCGGGTATCCATGCTGGCCTTCCGCAACTACTTTGGCTTTACAGACAGTGAGGCGCTGTCTGTCGTTGAGTCGCTGTCCCGCCAAGGATTGATCGATTTACTTGATGACGAGATGCAGCTCAGTCTTTTTGCTATTGAGAGGTTTGAAGAGGCTGGAGGCGACTATCCCAGGTTTAACAAGGTTGAGCTCAAGAAAGACACTGTGACGTTTGACCTCATCTCATTTACCCCTCTGCGATCTGTAAACGGGGAGCTTGCGTCTGACAATATCATTAAACTCAACGCCGCTGAGGATGCCCTTGGCGAGAGCAAGGAGAGGGCACGGCTAGCTTACCGTCAGCGTTACCCTGAAATCGCCTCGATGCGTGAGGATTTCCGAGACAAGTCATATGGCGTGCACTCGGTAGAAGACATTGAGAGCAAGAAGCGGAGCTATTTGCCAATTCCTGTCTCTTTCTCGTTGGACCAGGATGGCCAAGTTGAACGGAAAATTGATGAGGCCTTCGAGCGGGCTGCACCTCCAGAGCTAATCCAGTTTGTCAATGAGGAAGTTACTGCCGCCATTCCAAAAACCATCTCGATAGGCACCCCTGGGCTTGGAGAGTTTATTGAAGCTTTCGACCTGAAGCTGATGAGCCAGTACCTGACTGGCAAAAAGTTCGACTTGGCAGGCTACCTTGCGGATGTGCATGTCACACGAAACGTGAAGTACCCCAAGGGAATGGACGCCATCTTTGGGAATGTTTATCTCCATGAGAACGTCGAGCGAGTAGTGGCACGTATCCGGGATAGGCGTGAGGGAAAACGACAACATGGGAAACTGCTAACATCCCTAGCCTGGCTTGTGCCTGATTACGAGCTGTGGGGTCGTGGCGATGCGTTTGCCAAGTCTGTGGCCCAGTTTAGCAACGTTCTTCGCGTTGGCGGCTCATTCGATACCCTGTATTTATTGACCAATGCTGAACAAGGCCAGGAGAATGAGGCTGTCAGCCGGTTCCGAGTCCAACAACTCAACGAACTGCATTTTTCCCGTCCAGGATTAAATGAAGGTCCGCTCATGGCCGGAAGGGTTGAGCTGATGCTCTATCCAACCGGATTCATGGTCGCCACCTATCACTTGTCTATACCGGGTAGCCATGGTCTCTGGGTGCCTATCGGCTTCATCTCGACGCAGCCGAGGCATCTAGACACAGCCCATAAGTTGATTTGTCAGGCCATGGCTAGGAAACGGTATGGACGTCGTGCGAAGTTCTCACTGAAGGATGAACGGCCAATGCCAACCACTTTTGAGGAAGGATGTCCTTTCCTGCAATACAGTGGACTGACACATGAGGGGCCTGAAGAATCTGATTGAAGACGTCATTCGATGTAGACCTGTTCAGCGACCGGTCGAGTGGCTGTGGCTGACCGAAATATCCCAAATATCGGCAATCCGACAAACGGCTAATGACCACTCAAGAGCCCGGCTTATGAACGGTGTTGCCGTAGTTGATTAGGTAACGACTGACGAATTTGCGCGTAAAACGGAACGAGCAAAATTGTGCCCTAGCCATAGCCATAGAGCCAACTCAGCATGCGATCGGATCCGGCGTGCTGCTTTGGCAAGTCAGCCCCTTTGTACCGCCCCAGCAGGATCTCGCGAGTCCTTTCACCCCATGCCTTGCGCCGGATCGCTTCGGAATCGAGCCCTTGACGCTGAAGGGCATGGACAAGAAGCCCAACAACCGTCGGATAATGATCATAGACTAGATTCAGTGGCCCAGCAGCATTGGCGTGCGCCGTTCCAACAGCACAGGCAAAGCGGGCACTCTCAATCGCACAAACCAGAGCAGCCCACGCCGACAGGCGCTCATTCGAGATGAGGTGATCCGTCTTGAGAATATCCTGAATATCCCGCCTCACCGGATCCAACTGGCACTCTGCCTGCGCCATCGTACACAAAATCTTGTGGCGACTACGATGCTCCTCACGCGGCAATTCAAATAGGCACGCAGTTTGTCGACCGACATCAAGGCTTAGATCATGAAACGCCACCAATTCGAACCGTTCCTCCTGGAATGGGGCCAGCAATATCCTTCCAGTGCTTTCACATCGTTCCGGACGAACTCCCGGACATAGTGTGTATGTCCAAAACAATGCGGTCTCACGTCGCTCCGATTCCGCTGCACTTTCCTCGTCGACCACAAAAAGGTGTTGCTGGTTGGCGCAGAAGGTATCAGCGTGCAGCGTCCGCCACGCCTCTCCCGGCAGACGGTCAAATATCCAAACCAGCAACATCTGCTCTTGCTGGTAGAAAGCGGTCCGTTCGGCGACGACCTGAGGGTAGGTATTCGATACTTGAGCCTCAAAAACTACCGGCAGGCCGGCCCATTCGCTTCTCACATCAGGGCGCCGCCAGCCTTCGAGGTAACTGCGCCAGGTACTCTCGACCAACGGCTCGGCAAACCGGTCGTCGGCCCGAAGCGTACGAGCAATCAACTCCTTCGTTCTTCGATGTCGCTCACCCTCACGCTGACCGTGATATCGCATGCGGTCAAGCTCTTCCAAGGACGGGGAACGCCCCTCTCTGAACGGGCAACCAGCCAGTTCAGCAACATGTTTCTCAACGTGAGAAAAATAGTGGCCATGTCCCGCGAGAGCCTTCAGAATTACCGGTTCGCCACATGCGGCACAAACAAATGGGTGTTCTCGCCTTACCCCTGCCTGCCTGATCGCAGGCCGAAGGGCATGCAACTCGCCCATGGTGAGGGTCGGCAACCAAGCCGCGACATCTAACGTCTTTCGGTCCGCGACACGAGTCACCAAGGCAACTGCATTTTGCTTCGTGACCAGGACAGGTGCCGTTGGATCGAAGCCGCTCATTCTCGGAAGCACGGAGGGCTTTTCAGGGCTGCTGTGCTCGACCAGAAGATTCATCATCACCGCCGATCTCAACCTGCGTTCTTGACGCCGTAGGGAACATGTCCAGTCGCCACATATTCGGCCGCGGAATCACAATGCCGGATCTGGTCATCGAAAAAGATGTCGGCGCCGAAACTCTTGAGGAAAGCCCCCTTTTCTTTTCCTCCAAGGAACAGTGCCTCATCGATGCGTATGCCCCAGCTCCTGAGTGTCTTGATGACACGCTCGTGCGCTGGCGCCCCCCGCGCAGTGATCAGCGCAGTTCGAATCGGGGAACTCTTGACCGGGAAATCCGATTGAATGTCGTGCAGTGCTGCAAGAAAAGGCTTGAACGGTCCGCCAGGAAGTGGCTTTTCACTGGACTCCGTCTCGTTCTGGTTGAACGCATCAAGACCGCCTTCAACGTAGATTCGTTCAGCCTCGTCTGAAAAGATCACGGCATCGCCATCGAAGGCAATTCTCAATTGGCCCGAGCGAAATTCTTCACTTCCAGAAGGCAGGATTGTCGCCGCGGCGATTCCCGCATCCAGTGCTCCCCGGACATCCTCCGGATTTGCAGACAGGAACAGATGGGCTCCGAAGGAAGCAATGTATCGATAGGGCGGCTCCCCCCGTGTAAATGCAGCTCGAGAGATATCCAGTCCGTGATGGCGGATCGAATTGAATACGCGAAGACCCGTATCGGCGCTGTTCCGCGAGACCAGGACAACTTCAACTCTAGGGCGACTTGGGTCCGTATTGAGCGCCAGGAGTTTCCTGACCATCGAAAATGCCACACCTGGTAGGAGTGGAACACCTTCCTGGGATATCTGGTACCGGGAATATTCCTCCTCACCTTTTGCCTCGAAGACCTGGTGACTTTCATCGAGGTCGAACAAGGCGCGCGACGAAATCGCAACAACGAGTTTGACCTCAGCCAGCATCCTTTCCCCGGGACTTGGAGATGCCAAGCTCACGTTACATCCTCGCTCGCGGGAGCGCTTTCAAGAAGCTTAACGCGCACCGCTCCTGCTGCCACGGGGAAGAAGAGCCAGCTCTCCAGAACAGGCTTCCCGGTAGCGCGTTCGACAGCACCTTTGTAGGTGGCGAGCTGACCGGCATAATCCTTGGCGATGCTTTCCCATTGCTCTGCCCCTCTGGGATTTGACTTGTGATCAATCAATATCCAACCATCTGCAAGTTCGAGGAGAAGATCGATCCGTCCCTGAATGATCTGTGAAGCATCCGTCACGGCCTCAACCGGAATTTCGGCAAAAGCCGCCGCATTCCCCCAGCGTGCAGATATCCAGTCGTGCAACGCATGAACCTGGCTGAGGATCGCCTTTGCGGAAACACTTCCCTCGACGTCAAAGCCTCTCAGCAGTAAGTCCACATCCTCTAGGGACAGAGGAGCGGCTCGATCTGTGAGGCTCGCCGCGATGCAGGCATGGATGGCACTCCCGAGAGACCCCATATCAGTTCCGCTGGCCACTCCAATGCGTTCGCCGACCCGGACTTGCTCAGCCACCAGGCATTCTGGCGGCAACGCGGTTGAGGGATTGAGCACGAGCGGCAAGCGGTTAGTGCGCTGTTCGGACGTTTGGTACCAATGGATAACCTCAGCCCCGCTTCCGAGCCCCACCTCAATCTCGACCGGCTCTAGCCCCCAGCGGATGGCGTCAATCGTGTTGCCTGAGGGCAAGACCAGATTGGATTGCTCATCAGCAGGAAGTAGCCACGGCGCACCGAGCGTATCCAGCCACTCACCCGACAACTTCCGTTGTGATCTTGCCAGCACAAGGAGATCGCGTGCTCTTGTCATGCTCACATAGAGAAGACGCTTCGATTCCTCAATTGCCGACGCGCGAAATGCTTTGCCGACTTCGGACAGGGCGATCTCATCGGCCAGGGGAACTGTTTTCTGGGCGCCAAACGGCCACGGCCAGTAGCGTATGAAACGATCTCGTAGAGGATCGGTCACTTGAATGCCTGAGCGCGAAGCCGCCGTAATCGACCAGACGTTATCCTTTACGTCGGTATGGAGGTCAAGCAAAACCACCACAGGCCACTCAAGCCCCTTCGCCCCGTGATGCGTCATCACCTTGACCGCATCAATGGCCGGTTCTGCCAGGTTGTCCTGTTCTGCCCCTGCTTGCTCGTTGAACCAGAGAATCAAACCGGAAATTGAGGCCGCATGCTGGGCGCTTCGGCAAATATCTTCGTACTTGTCCGCCATTTCCAGAATGGCTTCCAAGTTAGCAAGGCGAATTCGTGCGACCGAGGAATTCTGACTCCAGCGCAGTGCGCGGTCCGGAATCTCGCACTCGGTAATGACGGCCTGAAGTGCTTCGCGGGGCGCCAGCAGTGGCAAGCTGCTTCGCATGCCAGTCAGTTTCACGATCAGCGGATGGGTCGAAGCGCCCTCCTCCATCCACCTGTCTGGATCACCACCGGCTTCGAGATGTTGCAGGCGATTCACCACCCACGTTTCGGGTTCCTGGCAATCTGCCAATGAAACGATTTCGGCTGTCGAAATCGAGTCGGACGGATCATTGAGACGCCGAAGGCACGCGAGGGAAAACACCGCTTCTGGTGTCGCCAGCAGCCCCGGTTGGCTGGTCGCTGTTGGAACTCCAAAGGCACGCAAACCGGCAGCAGTATCCTTGACCCCATCGTTGGCGCGGCACAGTACAGCGACATCCCCAAAGGATGCGGGCCTGGTGATCTTGGCTTCCTTGTCGAACACCTTATGGCCGGATTCCACCAGTTTCTTGATCCCGGTTGCGAGCGCCGAGACCTCCTGCCCCTTATTCTTGCCCCCCAATATCCAGTTTGCAAAGGCAGGATCCGGCAACGCCTCCTTTCGCTCTGGCTTGAGTTCGATTTCTTCCGGCTTGAGAGAACCAGCAAATGCATCCTTGAATACTTCATTGACCATCTGAACCAGAGGCTCCCGCGAGCGCCAAGAGGAACCAAGTATCTCTTTGGAGCCCCCCATTCCGCCGAGCGCCTGCAAAATGGCCTCCATCAGCTCCGTGTCACTTCCTCGGAAGCCGTAGATGGCCTGCTTGATGTCACCCACCCAGTAGATGGCCTTGGCACAATTCGCGAGCTTCAGAAACAGTGCCAGTTGGATTGGACTCGTGTCTTGAAATTCATCCACCAGCAAAAGATCGAGTTCGTCTTTGAGCGTGGCCTCAACCGATGCGTCGTCAAGGACTTTGAGCAGCAAATGCTCCTGATCGGTGAAATCCAGAACGCCCATTTCCCGCTTGCGCGCATCGTAAATCCTCAAGGCTTCCGCGCAGAGCGAGAACATTCGTTCGAGGTACTCTAAAATGTCGGCATGAAGCATCGGATGGGCGGAAAATCGCTGCGCCACTGAACCGATCGACTCCGCAATCGACTTGAGACCCGCTTCCGGCTGTTCTTTGGAGAGCTTTACCCAATCACTCCAAGGGGCATACCCTCCCTGGATACCGCGTTCAATTGACCGCACCAATGTCAGATACTTGATGGTCTTCTGAACCTTCTTCGCCTCAGCGGCTTCAGCCAGTATGGGTATGGCTGCTCGTATCTCCTTGAGAAGCGTAGCCGACAGATCTTCCGTAGTCGGCTTTGGAAAATGGATCAGCAAATCCTCGGCATTCTCCCTGGCAAAATCGACAAGTACGCCCGGATCGATATCGTTTGCCCGCGCTTTGTCGAGCAGGCTCTTGAGTTCCTTCTGCCAGTCCTCAATACCCAAACGCTGAACGACTTTAAGCAGATCTGACACACCAGGGCCGTCGAGAACCGCGTCGATTGCCTGTTTGACGAGTACTGCTGCTTGATTCTCCTCCAGCACTTGCTGCTCTGTGGCCAGCCCGGCTTCGAATGCAAACCGTTCCAACAAGCCCCCACAGACACTGTTGACCGTACCGATCCGTGCTTGGCCCATTGCATTGGCCAGCCCGTAGGCTCCTTGCTTGAGTAGATGAGAGCGGACACGTTCTCGAAGCTCGGTCGCAGCCTTCTTCGTGAATGTCGTTGCAACCACACCTGACGGTCGAACGCTACCCGATGAAAGCTGCTCGTGGAGTATTTGGGTCAAGCGATGGGTTTTGCCGCTGCCGGCGCCCGCGCTGATGAAAGTGAGTTTTCCGGTCATGATCACTCCTCCCATCCGGCAAGCGCCAGATAATCGTTGTATTCGGGAGGCAGGATTTCTATCTGCAAACCCTCCTCCGGTACCACTGAGTCTTCGTCCTCCGGTACGCCTTCAAGAACAACCTCAAATCTTCCGGCCACAATTTGCTGCTGGCGCCACTTCCATGTTTCGGCAAATCGCTGCCAGAGATGGGGCGTACCTTCATCCGTGGTGCGATGGACCATTTGGGCCGACGGAAAGAAAGCCGTGTCAGTTGCAAAGAGTTGCCCGACGTCAAGAATGTAATAGGCCACAGAGGGCCAAGCACCTTCGCTTTGGCGCAGCATTTCGCCATAGATCGCAAGTTGCAGGTGGCGGTTTTCCTTGAGCTTGGCCGGGTATTTCTTGGCGCCCGACCACTTCATGTCCACGATCGCGCGCACGCCCGCCCCGTTTCTCAAGGCAAGATCGGCATAACCGTGGATTTTTCCGCCCACATAGTGACCGGAAAGCTCATGCTCAGACAGCACCTCGACGATCCCGGCATCAATCAACTGTTTGCGAAGCTGCCGTATCGATTCCCGCAACTTGATACGAAACCCCTCCAGATCGGAACGGCGCCCCGGCATCAGCAGAACGGCACCCTCTTCGACGATTAGTTGGTTGAAAGTGGCGTCAAACCAGGCCATCAGCGCGCTCTCGGCCAAGGCCAGTGGCTTTTCCTGGTGAAAGAAACGTTCAACCAGAGCGTGAGCGAGGTTGCCGAACAACCGAAAATCGGTGCTGACTGACAGGATGCGGGATGGCCTGAGCGCCGCCGGGTACTTGAGCAACCACTGATAAGGATTGAACAGCAAGACTTCCAGGCTTGAAAATGAGTCCTGCGGTAATGGCTTGACGACAAGCCCTTCAGGCAACGCCCACCAGCGGCGGCGAGCCGGTAATGGCACATGTACAACTGGCGGAATATCGTGCAAATCCCTGGCAAGCAAGGATTCGAGCCCAGCTACCGGGATTTTCTCGATGAACGCCTCGATCATCAGCCAGATAGGATGAACTTCCTCACCCTTGGGCGGCAACACAAGGATTAATTCCTTGCGTGTAGCAAGAATAGGTTTCAGCCAGGCCTTGGCTGTCCTGTCCAGAACATCGGATATCGGCGGCAACTCGACACCGACCATCGCCAGCTCCTTCAGTTCGGCCGATGACCACGGATAGCCCGATGGCAACGAGGGCAACCCCAATTGCCACCAGAGCACACGATCAAACGACTCACAGACGGCTGCCGGATCGGAAACCCCCATCAGAGCCCCGACTTCCGGTTCCAGCATTGGGTTTTCGCTGCCACGCGCCGTGGCCTGAGCAACGAGCTTTTGAAGCTGTCGCGGCCTAATCGTCTCGACGCCCTGTTTTATAAGTGCGTCCAGCGCATCCCTGCAAACTGTGCATTGCGCGAATCCCGCGTTAAAGGCAATTCGTGCAGTCCGGTCCGTATCTGCGAGGCGCGATCGGAAGTATTCAGTCAGACGGGCAACGCGGTCGAGGACAACCTTGACCGGGGCACCCATCTCCTGAGAGTGCCGCGGATGTTCAATCCAGAACTTGATCGTCGCCCTGACTTCATCGGCGCGATCCTGATAGTGCTCGTCGACGTCACCAAGGGCATCCTCCCAGCTCGTTCCCCCAATACCCGGCTTTTCGGCCAACTTCCCAGCCAATTTTCGACGGGCATAGCCAGGGACCGGGCAGATCGGATGGGTAAGGAATTGAAGGAGGCCATAGAAGTTCAGCGGCTCCCATAGTATCTCCAGTGCAAGGGGCAACACCTGCAGGGTCGGCCTGAATGCGCTGGCATCGCGGAAACCCTGCCGAGCACCGTCGGCTGCCACAAGGATGCTATCCAGCACAGCCCCGTCAGAACTAGAGACGATAAGACCTTCTCCATCAGACCCAATGACCGACTGAGCTAACCACCGGCCCGCCAGAAAACGAGTTTCTGCCTGAACTACCTTCAGCGATCCGTCATCCTTCCAGGTAAGCTTTGATACTGCATTGCCATTTTCAGCCTTGAGTAAGGCTTCCTGGACCTCACCAAGAAAACCGGTTCCAATCGCCATCCCGGCCTTGTAAGACACCGTGTTCAGCGGTAAGCGCGACAGAATGTCTCGCCAGCGCTTTGGAAACCATTCGACGGGATCAACCAGCTCGATTTCATCGATCGCGAGTTTCCGGCGATCCATGGATACCAAGACGAGGCCAAGTCGTTCTCCTAAACCTGGGGGGACAGCCTCTCGCGCAAATTTCTCGACATCGGCAAGGTCGCGAAGCCGCTGGCTTGTTGCGTGTTCAAGAGCCCCAGACCAACCATGGATAATCCACTGGTCACGCCAGGCAAGCAGGGTCGCGGCGGTACCCAGTTCGTCCGTTTCAAATGTCCGGTGATAAAACCGGTCCGACGAGTCGCAGCGCTTCAGGCAATCACGATAGTGAACAATCCGCTCAGACTGACTCACCCCATCACTGTGGAGACCAAGCTGCGTTTCCAGGATACCCAGCAAACCAAGCGGGCCAACGGTCGCATAGCCCAGTCGGTTTGCTGGATGCCAGCCACGCTGGCCATCGAGGTGGAGCCCAAGACGGATTTTCATGGGTATTTCCCTGTTATTTTGTTTCTGTACTGAACAGCCTACAGGACAAAAAGCTCACCAGATGAGCCACTCAATCAGTAATTGCCTGAAAATTCGGCAGCTATCAGAGCTCTGCCATGATTCTGGCGAACGCCTTGTCCCCCTTCTTGTAGCCATTTCTAGGAGCGGTAAATCCCTGATCCAGGATTGCAGTCCCTCTCATCTCGGCAACATGGAACAGCTTCCAGCCAACATATTCGCCGGATTCACTCCCGCCATGCACCTGATATGCCCGCAGTGCCTGGTGCCCCTTTCCGTCAACACCGTATGTATGGGGTTCGACGGTTCTGGGGTGGCCGTCATACGAGAACTGAAGCAACTTCCTGGTGCGAATGGCGTCAGCAATACTCACGATGGGGATCTCCTATTGGCTGGCGGGTAAATCAAGTCAAGCTGCACTCCAATAGCTGAGCAATTTCTTCGGATACACGTTCATTCATCTCCTCCGAAAGATCGAGCCGCTCGTAAAGGGCATTTTGATGGTTAAAGAGGATGCGCATCATGACCGTCACATTTCTCAGATCATCGAATCGCCAGCCGACGATGCCTTCCTTCACACATTCAACGTGTCCGGGACAAAGCAGCCGGAACACGTGGGAGACGGTATCGCCTTCCTTCTCGCAGACATGGAACCAGTAGGGGAACGCTGAAGACAACTTGGCGAACCAATCACGGATTTCTGGAATCTGCGCAGTCTCGCGGATGTCATCGTCCCACCCGGAGAAGAAAAAGGTCACGCACCCCTCCCACTGCTCAGCAGATACCTTGTCATCGACCAATATCTGTAGCCTGGCCAGCGCGGTATCGATATAGCCTGCTTCCACATCCTCCCTGGAAAACTCGATCACTACGAGTTCAGGTTTGGATGGGGAAAGGCGCGCTTTGGGGTAACGAATGTCCATGAAATAAGGTCTCTTCTAGGGGCGGCTCTGATGTTTGCCTTCACGCTGCTGCCTGCGCAATAGCCAAGGTGCCAACGGATCGGGGTCGGCCCATAACCCAGCCCGGTTGGCCTTGGCCGATATCTCTGCTGCGGCAAGCTCATCTGCTCTACCCGGCTTCAACTCCCGCTCATAGGGCCGATTGTGCCAAGCCATGCCAGATTCAATCATTTTCAGGCAGAGATCGAGACCATTGACCTCGCCAATATGGCGGCGGTACCGATCGTCCTTGTAGTACTCGACCATGACCATCTGTCCCGAGATCAGGTCTGCCAAGGCATCCTTGGCGCGACGGTAGAAAGCCTGGCCCTTCTCGGGTGTATCCATGCAGGAAACACGAATCCGATGCGTCACATGGGCAGCATCAAGTACGTCAAAGGTATCGCCATCGACGATATGAATCACTTTTCCAGTGACACTACCCGTAGCCGCAGAGGCACCTAGCGGGAGTAGTGCCGCAACGACCATAACGACGAGCCAACGGCCGACAGTGGCCAACGAGCGATTCGATCTATTTTGCATGCCGACAGTTTAGCTGACCAGTAGCTCACCAGGCGAGCCTGAAAATCAATCTACAACTTCGACTTGCACCCATTTCATGAGAACCCCCTCATCTGTTTGAACAGGTCGAGCAACGATGAGAATGGGACCGTCGGGTTGAAGACTGACTACCGTCTTGTTCTTGACTGCGTCTGCCCACCCGCCATGAAGACCGAGTTTCTTGTCGCACTCTGCCTGCTCGATAAGTTGGCAAACATCAGCCAAGGAAATTTCAGTCAGCGTGATATCTGCGGTCAGTGAAGAAAGCATTCCGAGGTCGAACTGATCGGTCAGCAAATAGCGAGGCGCTTTGTTCATTGGGCCTCCTCGGCTGTAGTCGGCTCCGTGATGCCGGTCGCAAACCGTTCCAATCGGCCCAGAGTAACAAGCATGTCAGAAATGTAATGAGCCTGACGGCGATACTGACTAGCCTCGGTCTCTACCTCCGTCACCAGATCGTCATCCCAGCCCGAAGTGTGTCGATGAAGATCACTCATGCTGTACGAAAAAATCTGCGCATCCCGCCGCCGGCTCTTGTTGCGCTTCTGGATGTACTTCCGACGGAGTTTGCGATCCTTGTCCTTTTTTCCATACCAACTGACGGCATACCATTCAAGGGCGATTGCATTGCCGCGCTGTCGAACTCTGAACTGGAGCGTGTTCTTCTGATTCCAGTCCTTGCTCTTGTTCGCATCCATAACTTCCTGCAGGTAGCGGTTTCCGAGATCCTTGGCATTCTCGAATACCTCTTTCAGCTGCCCCTGAAGTAGCGATCTGACTTCCATAATCCAATGTTCCATACGTAGTTCGTACCACCTCTTAAAGATCAGGATTCGCCATCTACCAAATCCTTCTGAGCAACTCTCCAACCGACTGGGCCCAACGACGAGCCGGGCTCTTCCCACCGAGAACGGCAACGAACACACGACGACACCAGGGAAGAACTGGTGCAACGTCCAAATCTGAAAGGTTTCACCGCTTCTCGCCACGGCAGGGGCGAAATGTTTCATCCATAGGTCAGACGTCTATTGATGCCCTCTGCAATAAGGATTCATGGGGTAAATCGTAAATTCGACCAACCTCACCGTGCGGTCGAAATGCGTCCTTTTTGGTCACATTTCAAACGCCACGCCATCCGGCCTCCCCATAGCATCGGGTGCTCTGGCGGTGCACTCAACGTTAAAAAGGGCTGCAAATTAACGTTGTGTTCTTGCAGGTTTTCTGCTGCATGCCTGCCAGAGCTCGCGGCCCAATCCCGGACGCGATGGTCGAGCAGTGCAACTGGAGACAACCTGAAATGAATGTTCTCGGAATCGATATTGGCTATTCCAACCTCAAGATGGCCTATGGGCCGCAAGGCGCCGAACCCAAAGTATTGTTGCGCCCGGCGGGCGCAGCGCCGGCAGACAGGCTGGGCGAAAAAATCGGCGGCAATGGCGAGGAAGACTTTCTGCGCGTGCTGGTAAACGGAGAGCCGTTTGTGGCAGGTCTATCCCCGGATCGTGCCGAGCTTTGGAGCCGGGAGCTTCATGAGGATTACCCGTCCACGAACTCCTACCGCGCCCTCTTCCACGCTGGCTTGCTGCTGTCCGAACTCGATCAGATTGATCTCGTCGTAACCGGCCTCCCGGTGAATCAGTACCTCAATCCCGAGTTACGGGAAAGGCTGGCCGCGCAGATGCAGGGCGAACACCAAATCACTCCGCGGAGAAAGATCACCGTGAGCAAGGTCAAAGTTGTCCCGCAACCTGTGGGCGGATTCGTTGATCACGTCTGGAGCCTTCAGGACGCGACGGAAATTGAAGACAGCCGCGTTTTGGTTGTTGACCCTGGATTCTTCTCGGTCGACTGGGTACTGATAAGCAATGGGGAGCTACGTCGCCAGTCCTGTGGCACCAGCCTGGAGGCTTCTTCGGTAATTCTCGATGAAGCCGTTCGTCTGATCGCTGAGGACTTCGGGGGCAACGTTGGCAGAGAGCGTCTCGAACATACTCTTCGCAATGGGCATGATCAGGTACGACTCTTTGGTGAGCGCGTCGACGTGGCGCCTTACCTGAAAAAGGCTGCGGATAAGGTCGGCCCTATCGTCAGTACGCGTTTGAGAGAATCCCTACGAAAGGAAAACGCGAGTGCAGACATGGTGCTGCTGGTGGGCGGCGGCGCTGGTTTCTTCGAGTTGGCGATAAAGGATGCCTTCCCTCAGCTCAAAGTATCGACGCCAGATACGCCGGTTTTTGCCAATGTGAGAGGATTTTGGCGAATGGGGGTATGAAATGTCTTCAATCAGGATCGTTGTGAAGATCCCGCTGGGCACTTACCCGGAGTTGGTTGCCGATCTCAATCAAGTCGCTCCGCGAGAGCGTGCGGAGCGGCTTCGATTGCTAGCAATGATTGGACTGCGGGACTTGCGTCAAACCGGGCTGAGGAGTCAGGAGCAATTCCAGCCATTACATGCCACTAATGAAAAACCGTCCGATCAAAAGACCCCTGCATGCAGTCTCATTAAAAGACTGACACAAAGTCTATGACCCGCTGTGGTGCGTAAGGTCAAAGAACCGTAACAACTGCGAGCGAATGTCGGCTGAAGTACCAGTCAGGTCCACGGTGGCGAACCGGATGTGGTGCCCTTGAATTATGACTGACTCATCGACCGTCTCGCCGATCGCTGGATGGAGTAACAATCCACTGGCGCAATCGGCAAGCGCATCACCACGCCCGACCTGGGATCTCAGGTAGGCATATATCTGGTACAGGTAACCGCTGCGTAGGGTTTCCTCGCGGTACCAACCACTTGTCAGAATCGAAGTGAATTTGGTGTCGATGACGATCCTCCGCCCGGTTGACAGGTGGTCGAGCACGACATCGGTTCGCATCGTCGGCAGAATCTTTTCTATCCCAGTCGACTTCTGCTCAATCTGCCAGCTCATTGTCCCGCCGCACAGCACCCGCCATCCTTGCAGGCTCAACACCACATCGTAAAAACCGCCCACTGCCCGCTCAAACAGTCGTCGCACCCAGGTTGCCTCACGATCCGGCAAAGAGAGCACATTTGCGCCGGATGCCTCTGTTGGCAGTGCCAGATCGAAAGCCAGCTTCGCGGCTGCCACCATGAACCGGTCGTCTGAATCGTTACGGCCAAAACGGTCTGTACTCATTTGAGCACGCGTCGGTGCCTCGCCGGATACACCCATCGCCTTCATTCCACTCGCAAGTGCACGGCACCTATGGGCAATGTCTTTCCTCCGTACGACCCTGGAAACGGATTCCAGGGCTGCACGAACAAAGCGATTACGTGGCGTGTCGGTGGTGAATTCCTCAAACCGGCACGCCACCAAGCCCCGATCCAGCAATTGATGACGTTCCGTGGTCAATACATCGATCCGGCCACGCACACGATTGATCACTTGGTCACGAGATTGATAGCCAAGACTCAGGCGACGACGCTGTCGCACCTCAACTGCACGGGCAAGAATCTCAGCGACCAGGTCTGGCAGATCGTCCGGGTTGTCTTCCAGGCCGACATTTCCGATGCCACGTGTGCGAAACAGGTCCGAGGCATAGAGCATCAGCAGCCAGAGATTGCGCACCGGAATGCGCCCGATGAACCCCTCAGTGCTGGGGGATTCGGTCCCTACCTGTACTGCAACGGCACTCATCACCAACCTTGAGTCAGTCGTTCAAGTGCCTTCTGTGCTTCATCGGGCGCGTCGAACCAATATTCCTCCAGCAGTGGACCAATTTCAGTCTCTACGACCTGCCGGAACCATTTCTTCGTGTCTCCGGCCTCCAGTCGATGCGCGGGTGTCACATAGCTGTGGCCAATCCTGAACTGCTTCCCTAGACGGGAATCCACCGCAATCTGGTCATTCAATTGGGCGACTCGGCGCTCGATATCTGCCACCAGCGCCGAATCGACCGCGCACTCCTTCGCCACCCAGTCTCGCCAAACAGGACCTAACCTCGGCTCCAGTCCAACGAAGGCAAAGCGGCGGCGTAGAGCCAGGTCAACCAGCGCAAGCGATCGGTCGGCGATGTTCATGGTGCCGACGACATAGAGATTCTCTGGAATGTGGACGGGACGCCTTTTGCCGTCTGCATCCGGATAGCATAGCTCTAGCGCTTCGTTAGGTGTTCGTTTGCCGGCCTCCAACAGCGTCAATAACTCCCCAAAGATCTGAGCGGGATTTCCGCGGTTGATCTCCTCGATCACCACGACAAACTTCGATGAAGGGTTCTTCGATGCGGCTTTGATGGCTTCCATAAAAATGCCGTCAGCCAGCGACAATTTGCCTTCACCAGTCGGGCGCCAACCTCGAACAAAGTCCTCGTAGGACAAGTTGGGGTGGAACTGGACTGCACGGACCTTGCTGTCGTCTTTCTGCCCCATAAGCGCGAACGCGAGCCGCTTGGCCAACCAGGTCTTTCCCGTCCCCGGAGGTCCCTGAAGAATGAGGTTCTTCTTGCTACGAAGACGATCGAGCAAGCGGTCAATTTCGGCCCGCTCAAGGAAACATCCATCCTTGAGAATGTCTTCGACCGAGTACGGAACAATAGGCGCCGCCACTTGAAAGGCTTCGCGAACCTCACCTTCGGTCGCCTGATCTTCTGCTGCGCTATCACCAACATTGCCGACCGGAACAGGCTCGTCGACCGGGTCTTTGTACATCCATGACGCGAGAGACAGATCCGGAAAGCTGTGAACCGGATAGCCATCTTCACCGAAGCGCGAACGCAAATCGTCTAGCAGTTTCAGATAACTTCGCGCATCACAGGGACCTTGCTGACCACTGATAGCGACATTCAGGCCGAGCCGCTTGTTGATGTAATGGCGCGACTGGCTATCAAGGGTCAGAAACTCCCACGGATGCGTCCAGTAGAGACCTGTCGATAGATTCCAGGCAACCCCCCATACTTGGGTTGCCTCGTCATAAGTCTGGACGAAGGTGTCCCGAGTGTCCGCCTGGTCGTCATCGCCCATCCTGCTCGCGGCAACGAATACCTTCCATAACGCATCGATGTCGCCTGCTCCTCGCTTGTCGGCATAAGCGAAAAACCAGGAGCGTTGGTTGTTGAGAACTGGGATGCCTTCGAAAGAGGATGGTACCGGTACAGTCACCCCCAGCAACTTGGCAAGTTCACTCGCGATAGTTTTGCGGTTGGCATCGGTCATTGACCGGTTAAACGTCCCTATCGCGGTGAACGGGCAAATATCCCGCAGCGGACCACTGGATCCATCTGGAAACTTGTCCTGCAGGTAGCTTAGCCCTGGCACGCGCGACGCAATCTCGTGGATACCTTCGATGAGTTTGGTTCGGTCATCTGCGTAGGTCAGCAGTTTTTCAGCCACTGCCTCATAGAAATCCGTCCACTGGAAGCGTTGCTTATCTGGCGAATTCGTACCATAACGCTCTCGCCAGAAGGGCTCGTTGCGAAAACGATCCACATCCTGCTGCTTGCCTTCGAACGCGAACGCAATCAGAGCATCGTTCATCCATTCGCCAGGCAGCACACGCCAAATCGTTGCCCGGTGAGTGTAGAAGTACCACTCTCGTACCGGTTCGACCTTGGCCCAGTCCACCTTTACACGCTTTCCGTCGTTCAGGTTCTCTGTGATCGTGCCGATCGCCTTGATGCCAAGGACCGAGACTGCTCTACCTCGGCTATCGAAGGGCAGACCGTGCTTGCGTGTGTACGACGATTTGATGGCGATCCGCTCCCCAGGTCGCATGGAACGCACCATGTCGAGGAGCTTGTCGTCGTAGCCGTTCTCCCAAATCCCCTCTGCAAGAAATCGCGGCATCTGGTCATCGGTACCGCCGTAGCTCGCGCCGACGAACCAGTTTGCTTGCGCGCCTGTGCTGTCAATTTTTGTATTCATGTCTGTCCTCAAAGGGTGGCACGCAGCGCAACGAACTGGTTACTCGGCCCTTCCGACCGGAGGCATAGGTTCTGACTGTTCGATACCACATAGGTTAGCGGTCGGGACAGGGTGAACGGGAAGAGCACGGGCAGCGACTGCAGGCTGGTGACGGGGATAGGTTTTCCCGCGTAGCGCACAGCGGCTTCGATCAGCCAAACCGTCAGTTCGTCACTGTCTACGGTCATAGGCGCCAGACGAATGACTCGCCTGCCTTTCTCAACGCGCTCGACTGTGCCCCAGCTTGCTTGACTCTGGATAACCATATTGGTCATGCGCCGGGTACCCTCGCGCTCACCGTAGGTTTCACACATGCGTCGATGTATTTCTGCAGCTGCACAATCACCCTGTATTGCAGACAGACGGCCGATCAATTCCGCCACCTTGCCAAAAAACGGATAAGTTGCAGCAGCCATTCCCCAACACAATGCTGCGACCGGAACATCAGGTTGCGCCTTATATAGGTTGATTCCCTGCTCAGCAAAGGCAGACAATTCTGCGCGCGGTTCTAGCCACAGCCGATTCAGGACGGTTCTTGTTTTTTTTCTGGCCTCAACGCCAAGCTCGGCTGTATCGAGCAGTTCATTCAGATCATCTAGCCCAGCCGTTCCCGCACGAACTCTCAGTGCCGCAGCTGCCCAATCAAGCTGAATGAACCGATCAAACCCAATTTTAGGAGATGATGTCTTCATTCTTTACCAATCACATAATTAACCTTCACAAACGGGACGATCAGCTCTTCCACCGAGATACCACCGTGCACAACCACCTGCTCACCGTCGGTAACAAAAGCCGTTCTTCCGCCTGCGAATAACGGTATGAAGTTTGCCGGTAGCCCCGAAATATGCAACTTCACCGTATTTGGGTAGGCAACTACAGAATCGGCCAATAAGTGTTCGCTGGGATACACCCGCACCCGCTCACCGCGAGTCAGGGGGATGTCCCCCTGGGTTGGCCGCCCTACCCCTATCGCATCCACATTGCCGTGGTCTGCTGTCAGATAGATATGAAATCCTCTATCAAGGAGGATGGAAAACAAACGATCAACAAAGCCGGTTTTCAACCAGTTCGCAATCCATAGTGCAACATCCTGCTTCGATCGCTCTTTGTGCAGGCGATCATCAACCTCATCAATCACAAGGCCAAGAATTTTTGGTCGACGATCATCGAGATCAGTTGCCAACGCGTCCAATTGCTCAATCTGGCGCAGCGAACGTTGATACATGATCTCGTTCGACCTTAATCCCTGCTCCTGCCAATACCCCTTCCACAAGGACTCTTCCTTGTTGGTATGCCCGATGGAGTCTTCAAATTCACGGGGCTTCCGTCCAGAAAACACTGCCTGACGGGAAACCGAAGTCACCGTGGGCAGCCACGCAAAGGATGTATCCTCATCAAAGGCAAAGCGCTTGGTGCTCTCGATCAACCGCTCGCGAATCTGCACCCACTGATCAATAGACAACCCGTCGAAAACCAATAGAGCGATCTTGTCGGCGCCAATCGCTTTCCGTCGTGAGCTCAAGTAATCCGGAATCCGATGCACCATCACCGGGCCATTGTGAAATGAGAGTGTACTCAGGTCCGCATAGTGCTTGGCTGCAACCCACGCCTGTAGGTTTAGGTCAGATTGTGCCTGCAACGCCTTAGTGAGCCCATGAACTTCAGCCATTATTTCGCCGGTACTGGTGGTGTTTTCCAGGTCATGGACGCGCGCCAGAACCTCACCATACTGCTTGGCAAACTCACTCCACTCCTTATGCGTGGAGGCGGAAGTCGGAGTTACCTCAATCAGCTTCGCAATTCCCTTCTTGACCAGAGAAGTGCGCGCTGCCGGATCTTGAACGATTCCGGCCTTAATCCAGCTTGGAGCACCTGCCGGTACCAGATGAACGGCTAGCGGGTGTAACGATCCATTCAAGAACATTGAATCGACCAAAACTTGCACATCAGAATGATCGAAAGGAATGCGGACTTTTTCCACATAATCTGGTGGAGTTGGTTCAGCAACACGTGCCCCATCCATCCCCAAATCCGCAAGATAACGTTGCCAGGCATCCTGCACCACACGCAGCAAGGCGCTCTTCGAGGCAAGCCAAGTGGCGACAGGTTGGCCAACAAACAAGCCTTTACCTTGGATGATGCCTGCCGCGTGCTCAGCGAATACGGATGGAAGCGATCGATTGGCAAAGTGCATGCGAAGCACTTCCCGCCAGAAATCGACATCGGTGCGAATGCTCGATCGCGGCGAGAGTTGATAGACACGCTCCAAGATAAAGTCCTTGGATTCGTTTTCGCCGCGCACGCCCTGCAATTCGGTGTCGTGAGCGTCCAACAGAGCGGCCAGATGTTCTGGCTCTACCTGTTTGACGACGTTGTAGGCCAGGCGGGGGAACAGCTGGGCCAGACTCAGGCTGACCACACGACCGTAGTGCCCAATGTCCCAGGGCAGTTCACTGGCATCCGATCCTCGCCAGTGGACCACCAGAGAGGGCGTTGGGCCAGACTCTCCTCGATCCCAGGCAACGCGATAACGCTCCTCAAACTCTGTACGAAACACAAAAGGGTCTTCGTACAGCATCAATTCGAAGCCACGGCTACGCAGTTCCGCCAGCAGCTTTTCATCCAGCAAAACATCATCCGGATCGCAAGCAACCCAGAGCCGATCTAGGTCAGCGGTGAAACGGCTGAGAATTCGTTCGATCCACTGACTCATACCGCTTGCGCCTCCATCACGGTTTCAGCGGACGACACCTCGTCAGAAACCCGCACCATCATCACGGCATTCAAATCCGGGACGCTGGCCTCAGCATCCGCCAGCGCGGCTAACCTTGCTTCATGCTCCTGCAGCAGACGCTTGCGGCGATGCTCACGCACGGCCGGCAAACCGATACGACCGATCGCTTGCTGCCGGGCTTCAAAGGCATAGTTGGCACGTTCGCGTTCTTCCTCCAGCCGGGTTCGATGCGCCTCCAGCAGTTCGGTGAAGATCCGCTCCCCTTGGTTCTTTGCTGCCATCAAGCCAGCCTCAAACCATTTCGCCGCATCCTCGGCGCTTGTCGCCGCGCTAACTTCGACGGTTTCGGTGAGCAACAAGTCCCACACACGCTTCGCCGTGGGCACAAAAGCGCGGCCTTCCTCATTGGTAAACACAGGCAGGTAACGCTTCCGGCTCAAGCCCTCGGCGGCCAGGCTGATCTCCCACAGCGACCAAATTCCCCGTACCGAGTCCGGCAAGCCCGTGACACGGATAACCGGCAGCGGCTGTCCAGCGACAAAACGCGGCAGCTCACTGATGACGGCACGCGCACGCGCATCCTCCATCGTTACCCACTCAATTTCCGGGTTCTCATCGGCAGTTCGGGCATCGAAGCACACCTGTGCCGAGTCGCTACCGTCCGCCCATTTGACTCGCCACGCCTTGCCGTCCTTGATGGCAGAGCCGCCACGTGCGGTTAAGCCAGCGGTGATGGCCCGTTCCAACCAGAACTGTGCCGGGTGATCACGCCATTTGCGGGCATCATCAGCCTCAAGCTCATGGGCATCCGATAGCAGATCGCTATTTTTCTTCGACTCAGCCAAGGTCTCCCGCAACTGCGACACCACGGTCTCGCATTCCTGCTCGATGGCATCGGGGTTTTGCAGGCCATGCACGAACAACTCATCAAACAGCGGTTCGGCCTCGGCCGAATCCATTACGTCGGAGGCCTTGTCGACGCCGAACTCCTGCGCGATCACCGCCAGTTTCTCTTCCAAAACCTGACGCACTCGATGTTCGACGGTGTCTTCGAGAACGAAGTTGATGGCGCGCACCACGTGGCGCTGGCCGATACGGTCCACCCGGCCAATGCGCTGTTCGATGCGCATCGGGTTCCACGGCATGTCGAAATTGACGATCACGTGGCAGAACTGCAGGTTCAAGCCTTCCCCACCTGCATCTGTTGAAATCATGACGCGCACGTCTTGTGAGAATGCCTTTTGTGCCCGGGTTCTGGCGTCCAGATCCATGCTGCCGTTGAGCGTGGCCACCGAGAAACCTCGGCTTTCCAGGTGATTTGCCAGCATGGCTTGGGTGGGCACGAACTCGGTAAAGATCAGCACCTTCAGCTCCGGGGCGCCTTCTTCCTGTTGCAGCTTGTAGATCAGTTCCAGCAACGCCTCGGCCTTGGCATCCGTACCGGAGGCTTCTGTCTCACGAGCCAGTTTCAGCAGCGTTTCAACCTCTGACTTTTCCAGCTCCCAGCCGGTCGCCTGCATGGCCAGATCCACCTGCGACTGGCCGTCCAAATCGGCCCAGTCATCCTCGCTGGTGCTCTCAAACAGCGATGCCTGAGGTTGTGCCTCATCGAACAGCGCAAGACGCTTTTCGAGCGTGGTGCGGATGGCGGCGGTGCTCGATGTCACCAAGCGCTGCATCAGAATCATCAAGAAACCGATATGGCGCTGCTTGGCCACCATTGCCTGGTTGTAGCCATGCCGCACGTAGTCCGTTACCGCCTCATATAACTGCTGCTGGGCGGTATGCCGTGCTTGCCACGCCACCGCCTGCAAACGAGTGACACGAGGCTTGAAGAGGGGCTGCCCCTCGGCATTGATGGACAGACGTTTCTCCGTGCGAATCACAAACGGGCGCACCCGGTCACGGTTAACGCTGCCCTCGTCAGGGAAAGCCTCACGGTCGAGCAACTGCATCAAGCGCATGAACTGGTCGGTCTTGCCTTGGTGCGGCGTCGCGGAAAGTAGAAGGAGATAGGGCGATGCCTCGGCCAGCGCCGCACCTAGCTTGTACCGCGCCACCTGCTCGGTGCTTCCCCCCATCCGGTGAGCCTCATCGATGATGACCAAATCCCACGATGCCGAGATCAGGTCTTCAAAGCGCTCGCGGTTGTAGTTGTTCAGTTGCTCCAGACTCCAGCCGCGCCTACCTTCCAGTGGTTTGACCGAATCCAGCGAGCAGATTACCTGATCGTGCATGCGCCACAGATTTTCTTCATCGCCAGAACCTCCGTTCCGCCACTGACGAAAAGCCGCCAACTCGGAAGGCTCGATGAACTGGAATTTCTCGCCGAAGTGCAGACGCATCTCGGCCTGCCACTGGCGCACCAGCCCTTTGGGGGCCACTACCAGAATCCGTTTTACGCGCCCCCGCAACTTGAGCTCGCGCAGCATCAGCCCGGCCTCGATGGTCTTGCCCAAGCCCACCTCGTCGGCGAGCAGGTAACGGATGCGGTCACGGCTGATGGCTCGGTTCAGCGCATACAACTGATGGGGCAAGGGCACCACGCTGGACTGGATCGGTGCCAGCAACAGGTTGTCTTCCAGAGCGTCGAGCAATTTGGCAGCGGCAGTGGCATGCAGGATTTGATCAACCGATGGCCGGATACCGGCCAGGGATGCCAAGTCAGAGGCCCGGGCGCGCACTACGGCATCTTTGGTTGGCAGCCAAACCCGATAGGCGATCTCGCCCCACGCATCCGTGCGTTCGATCACCCGGCAAGAAACCGCCTGACGGGTAAACCAGCACCAATCGCCAACATTGAAGCCGCTACCTGCCACGCTCAGATCCCATCCTCGGTACGGGTCAGCGCCAAGTCATAGAGAGTGAGCAGTTTTTCATCCTCTTGCAGCGTTTCTTCCGGCAGTTTGTTGGCGATGTTGATGATGGTCTGGTAATCCTTTGCCGCCCACGCAGCCCGGAACCCAGCTCGCAGCACTTCAAGACGAGACTCTTTGATCTTGCGCCCGGTGAAGGCCTTGTAGGTATCGAACTCCTTGAGCAGCGCCTTCTCGCGTTTCTTTTCCAGATCCTGAGCCTTGTTTGGGTCAGGGACGTACCAACGGTCTTTCGCCCTAGCCTTCATGAGTGCATCGCTTTTCTCCAAGCCACGGCAATCATGAAAGTTCTTCGAAAGGTAGTTTGAAATTTGATTGGGAACGTCTGCATCGCCGTCATATCGAAGGAAATTGTCTTCCAGCAAATCATCGAGCTCTGGAATGATTTCGCCCTTACGTTTGGCTGAACCAATTTGCGGGATGTACTCCGGATGAATCTCGGAGCGGGTCGATGGCCGCTTTAGCAAGAAATTCGTCAGCCAGTCGATAGCGCTGCGCTCGTCGGATACGAAGAGTTCGGCCTGTTTGACCTGCGGAATACGCGATCGCGCTTTTTCGTACTCAACGAGTTGATCCGGCAAGAACACCATGCCGTCCGTTTCACGGAAGCGCACTGGCAGCTCAGCCAGAAACTCGGGAGTCGAGATAGGTACCATCGTTCCATGACGGATGAACCACGACGCCATTCGGTCATAGATCCGACGTGGGTCGCGTTCGACGATGTTCAGTAGCTCTTGTGGAAATCCTGAAGTCACTTTGACAGCAGGCAGTTGTTTCAAGTGGGTCTGGACAAAGTCCCACGCTGAATCCACTGTGGCCCCAGTACGATTGAAGCGATCCTCCAGGCCACCGTTCGGTTTATAGGCTGAAATTACCAAATCCTGCTTAACCGCTGTTGTGGAGGTGACTTGGCGGTAGCTTCCTTGCACCTTGTCGAGCGCCGTTACCTCGGCCACAACAAATCCCGCTTGCTGCAGTGCCACCTGAATGGCGTTCCAGACTGCAGCCTTGCTGTTAGAGAAGACAACAGTCATCCAGCGCCCAGGCTTGAGCAAGCGGTAGTACTCTTCGAAGCAGCGCTGCATTAGGTGCTGATACTCCGGAAGCGCTTTTTTCTTAAATTTGTCTACGATGGCTTCCGGTTTCGCGTCTGTCGTGACGCGGTGCCAAGACTCAACAAGGAAGTTCAAATCGGCGTAGAAAATGTTCTCACCGAATGGTGGATCAGTGAAAACATAGTCAATGGAATTGGAAGGCATCGGAATGCCGGCAGCAGTTCCAGTATTGATTGCCGCATAACCGCTTGCGGTCTTGTAATCGCGGAAGGCTTTTCCAAGTCGATCCAACTTCAGCCCCAGGTTGTATTGAGGGCTGCACTCGGCATGTTGAGAGCCAACATAATAGACACCGGTCAGTTGGCGGTTCACTTGCGATCCACCAGGCCTGCCTTGCTGAATTGGCTGATAGCGATTCAGTACCGACAGTCCCCAAATTGCCTGTTCGACAAAGAACAAGAGCATTTCTCGAATTCTGAAGTCGGTCTGGTCCTTCGCCTTTCGCCACAGCAGCGCCATCGCCTGAGCTGCTCGCGGAAGAAAGAAGTGATGGATATTTGAAAAGCCCTTCGGGGCGATTCGTGACCCGTGATACATCTGCTCGATTGGAAATCGGGTTGTCGGCAGATCCGCAGGCAGTGAAAGTTTTTCTATCTTCGCCAGAACGGCCAAGTCGCTTTGATCGGGCTGTTTCTCTCGGCGAGTTCCGCCAGCAACGTAAGAGATTAGTGCCGGACGGAACTTGACTCGCTTCCATGCTTCGCCGGAAACGGGATCGATGTGGGACTCCAGAACTCGATCAAGATTGTCCTTGTTTAAGTCCGCACTACAATGTGGGCACGGGAACGCGTCCTTCACCCGCTTACTTTCGCCGTCGAGTGCTTCTTCGAGAAAGTTAACTTCACCCGCACAGTGGGGGCACGTGAATACTTCGCTCCAGACCGTGTATTCGATCCTACCTTTGGTTTTGCCATCCGTATGAGTCGTCTCATACATCCAGCCAAGTTCCTGCTCAATCTCCTTGAGAAGTTGCTTCCCCGCCTTTGCAAAGGCTTCTACATCAAACGGCAGGTTGTAGTTGGCTGCGATGAAGGTGGCGGCGGGCGACAGATCGTTGAGGATGACGCGTCGGGCTCCCCACTTGGGCGCCGCTTTACCTTGCTTTTTCCATTCAGTTTCCAGCTCATGCCGATACGCGGAAGGTGCCGATCCACACCACTGCGCCGCAACGCCGGTCATGCCTGATCCACCGAAGCCGTCCAGCACCATGTCTCCAGGTTCGGTGTAGTGCAGGATGGACGGCACGATAGCCAGATGTGGCACCTTGGTGTGATACGAGTGTGCCTTGTAAAGCGGGTCGGTTTTGCCAACGGAAACGTCAATGGTCTGCGGCTCGCGGCTGTACTTCACATTGGAGTCATAAGGCTTACCGTAGCAGCGCACAAAGTCCTCGAGGAAGGGATTCGGGCAGGCTGTGTAGTAAGGTGGATCAGACATAGCCAAGATAGCTTCATCCGTACCCTGCGGGAATCCTTCGGTCTTCCGGAACACAGGGTCCTTCAACTTCTCGGCTAGCAGCTTTGAGAAGTAATCGCGCCGCGCTTGTTCGCTTGGAAATGTTTGGCCTAAGCATTCAACCGGCCCTGATTCTTTGCTATGTTTGGTGAAGAAGTCATTCATGAGGTCTATTTCCAAGATTCAGTTATTTGTGTTCATTGATGCCATTGACTCATGGGCGTAGGGAAGAACCTTGGGTGTTCCAAAACCTGCCGGGCTGACTTCGACCGCTAAAGCAATCACCTCAACTCCAGAAGCAATCGCATCTTCGAAGGCTTCCGCATACGCTGGATCATGAGAATTACTCACAACGAAGCAGTGCGCATCAGCTCGTTGAATAAGAAAAAGTAGGACAGATCGCTTTCCAGCCAAAGCCTGACACTTCAAAGCCTTCAAATGTTTTACACCTCTTGGTGTGGCAGAGTCAGGGAAGCGGGCCACCCCACTTTCCACGACGGTAGCGCTCTTCACTTCGACCAAGCATTCACCTAGAGGTCCGTTGAGCACAAAGTCCACGCGGAAACCAACCTCTAGCAATTTCTCACGAGCCAGAGTGCAGTAGCTCTCTAGGCTAGGGACTAATTGCAGCTTCAAAGCCTCTTCAACGATGCGGTTGGCAAGGTGCGTATCAGTTCCGATCCAGCCTCCATCAAACTCAACTGCTCGCCATGTGTAGCGACGCTTTCTTTCGGGGTCCGCGCTATCCCAAAGGATCGCCGCCATGCCAGGGGTCAGGCAGCCAGTCATGGCACCAGAATTTGCACAGTAGACAAGCTCTTCACCCCCTCCAGGCAGCGACATCTCAGCCAAGAAACGCTGCGGTCGACGCAAAAAGACTGCCTCACGCTGTGGCTGAGGAAACGGCATAAAAACGCCACTGCTTTTCGTTGCAGGTTGCTGACCGTCACGCTGAGTTGGCATTGCTGTCTTCTTACTCAATAATGAACCGCAGTTTTTCGGGATCTTCCTTGCCCTTGCAGCGGTCTTTCAGGAAGGCCTCAAAGCGTTCGCGCACATCCTTGAGCGTGGCCGGCGAACCACCCAGCAGCAGCGCCTGTTTGATCTCGTCGCCCTTGACCACCACTTTCTCCAGGCCCACCAGCGCCAGTTGCACCGCGCTGGCGAACTCGCTGCTGACGGGGTCTGGCAGTTTGCGTGACGTCAGGAAGGCGTTGATCAGCTTCTTGCTGGCGTCGGGCAGCAAGGCGATGCTTTCCTGGGAGAACGGGTCTTCCAGATTTTCCAGCAGCGTTTGCTGCCAATTCGCCACCAACTGATCCAGATCGTCATCCAGCTTGTGCAGTGCCTTGGCGGCGGGAATGCCGAGTTCCAGTTGCTCGGCCGAAGGGCGATATTGGCAATGGGGGCACACGGCCACGGTGTTCAGCGTGGGCTCATCCAAGGCCGAGCAGCTCTTCAAACCATTCAGCGCATCCTCAAAGGCGGTGAGCTGGCTGACGTTCATCATCTCGACGCCCGCCAACACGCGCAGGCCTTGCAGCCGTGAATCGTTGCGTAGTGTGTTGCGACTCTTCTCTTCCGACACGCCCAGCCGTGCCTTGCTGTGGCTGGCAATGTAGGCGGTGATGTAATCCTTCTTGAGCTGGTTGAGCGTTTGCCGGTATTCGCTGGCGTGTTCAGCCGTGCGGTCTTGGGCCAGCTTTTCTTGCATGGCCTTGCGCGCGGTTTCGGCCTGTTTGACCCACTCGTGCCCGGCAGGCAACACCATTTCGGCTTGCGACAGGTAGGCGGCCGTGCTGCCGAGTTCCACAACCAGATCGAGCATGCGCTCGACGGCGGCCAGGATGTCCAGATTCTTCTTCTGCGCTTCGATGTCTTCTTGCGTGACGCGCAGGTTTTTCAGCTTGCCGACCGTGTTGTACGGCGACAGGTCTTCAGTGAACTTCTTCAGTGAATCCAGCCGGGCATGCCAGTCCTTGGCTTCTTCGTCGCGCAGCAGGTTCTGGCCCCAAAAGCCGAGCTTGCCTTGTTGTAGGTCCGAGCCGGCCTTGAGCACGCGGGGAGTGAGTGCGCTGATCCGATCCTGTAGCTCCCGCACGGAGTCAGGGTCGCCTTGGGTAGTTTTTTGCGCCCACCCCGATGCCAAGCCGAAGAACTCAAACAATGCCTTCAACACGGCGACGTTGATTTCTTTGGGCGCCTCAACGTGCTTGAACTGCTTGAGGTCGTCCAGCGAACGTTCGGCCAGTTGCACCAATTTACCGGAGTCGATCTTGTCGCCGGTGATGGAAAGCACCATGTCCCCGGAGTAGACCAAGCCGCCCAGCACGGTGACCAGCAGATCCGGCTCCAGCCGGTATTTAATGGGGGCGAAGTATTCGACGTCGGCGGTGCCGGAGAGTAGTTCGCTGCGATTGAGTACCTGGCCGTGGCCCTTGTCCTTCAGGCGTTTCAGTACTTCTTGGGCGTAGCGGGATTTGGCGGGTTCAATGCGGTCGCCATCCAGCAGTTCCAGTGCATCCAGCACTGCCACAGCATCCTTGGTGCGGTTCCCGCCGGCCAAGGCGCGCAGTGCATTGCCCACCAGTTGCTTGCGGTTGCCCTCGGTGAATAGGACGGAGAAGGTCGGGTACTCGGGCGCGAGGTCCTGGAAGTGCTGGCCAAGCGCGAGGCCGGAGGTGATGTTCACCACGTCGCGGAAGTTGATCCGCTCATCCGGGCCAAGGCGCGCACGGTCACGCAGGGAAACGCCCTTGGACCAGTCTTGCAGGGTTTTGGTCTTGCCCTGGTAGGTCACCTCGAAAGCCGTCATCTGCTTTTCCTGCAGCCACTTGCTCATGGCTTTCAGGAAATCCTGAGACTTCGACATATAGATGGCCTTGGCTCCGCCACTGGCCGTTGAGGCCAGTTCCAGCGCGGCGGCGTAGGACGACAGATGGCGCTTGATCTCTTCGTCCAAGCCTTTCAGGCGGAAGAAGACCTCATCGGCCAGGTTGTTGTCCGTGAATTTGCGCTTCTCGAATGGCGGGATGAAGTAGATGTAGAAGTCGCGTTCCGGTTGGGCGGTTGGCCGGTCATTCGGCGCACCGAAGAACAGATAGCCCATGCGCTCGGCACGACGTTCCTGCCATTCAATCTGGTACTGCCAGATCTGAAAGCCCGAGACGTAGCTGGGATCGGTTGGATTTTCACGAACCAACTGCAGCAGTGCCGCGTAATAGGCGCGGTCCAGTTGATCGTCATCCAGGCTGCCAGCGCGGTTTTCGATTTGCGCGTCGTAGTCGATGTCCTTCTTCAGGTCCAGGTAATACTGCTCGGTGTCGGCGGCCTTGGAGATGAACTGGCCGTTGACGGTTTTCAGTACCTCCCGAAGGACTGTCACGACCTTTGACAGTAAGTTCTCGGCAGCATCACCTGGCAAATCCGCGATAGTTGAATCAAACAAGCAGAGTGCGTCACGCAACTCGGCTGCGGTGGGGCCAATGGGTACATGGATGTCGCCGCCCGTGGTCAGGCGGTGCACGGCCAGTGCGTTGATGACACGTAGCGCCATGCCCTTGTAGGCTGGCCGGGTGAACGACTGCTGAACACGAGACTCCAGCACATCGGAAACGCGAAGGACTTCCTTAATGTTGGCATCCGGGCGCAGCGCAGAGTTCTTCTTGATCGTCTGCCAATAGCTTTCGTAGCTGATCAGTTCCGGCTTGTCGGTCGGGACTTCCTGGTCGAGTAGCGCCTTCATGGCGCTTTCAATGGTGGTCAGCGCCCCCCGCTTTTCGGCGAAATGTATCTGCTCGAAGGTCTTGAGGTAGTCCGGGTGAACGGGGAACAGGCGGACGTACTCGTCCATGCGTTCGTTCATGTTGCTGTAGAACTTGGCAAAGGGCGTGAGGTACTCGCGGATCTTGTTCTGCTGATCGACGCTCTTTTTCAGCAGGCGGGCAGCGACGACAAAGCTGACGTCGTTGCGATCAATCAGGATTTGGGTAAAGCGTTCGTGGACGCGACGCATGCTGTTGGCCACATGCTCGAAGCGTGCGCTATCGAAAATGGCTTCCTGCACGCCCGCCACAAAGCGGAACTTCAGGTGTTTGGTGACTTCACCGATCTGGCGTAGGATGGCCAAGTCCAGTGCCAGTTCGTGGCCACGGCGGGAGTCCAGATATTCGAGGAACTCGTCTACCACCAGTAAGATGCCCTGGCCTGGGTACACGTCTTCAAACGCCCCCATCATTTCTTCGAAGGAGTGCTTGTTGTCGAGCTCCTGGTCGGCTGTGGGGAAGGTGTAGTTCACGCCCATGTTGGCGAGGAACTCTTCCAGCCGACGGGTGATGATCTGGCGCAGCGGCATTTCCAGACCACCGACCTCGATGCGCAGTACCTTGAACTTGCCCGCGATCGACGCGGCAGCTTCGGCCACTTTTTGATGGCGGATCATCGGGGCGTAGGCGGCATCCTGGGCCACCAAGGACAACACCGACATCAAGTGCGACTTACCCGTGCCGTAGTTGCCGACGATCAGGACGCCCTTGTGATCGACGGTGTCGTCGAAGCTGAGCTGGGGGATCATGAGCTTGGAGATCCGCTCGGCCATGTCGTCGGAGATGACATAGGTAGAGACGAGCTTCTTGGCTTCGTCTGGCCGATCGGCGTCGAGCAATTGAATGACCGATTCGATTTGCTCGAACTGGATCAGATCTCCATATTTCATCTTGTTCGTCATGTTTCCCCCTTAGCTTCCAATCTCAAGTGCAACCACGCCTTCAGCGTCGTAGTCGCGATATTCAGGATGAGTCATTTCGGCGTAATACAGCCGATTTCCCCTTAGTTCACCTGGCCACACGGCCACAACACGCTTTGAGTGCGCCAACCGTTTAATCAGATCGAGCGGATTGATCTGCAAACCACGCTCAAACAACAACTCCAGGTTGTCGAGCAGCAGTAAGTCCTCTTTCCGTTCCTTGTCGGCAATGTCTCTCAGCAACTGGCCCACCAAGAACCCGCGTCCGGTTTGCGGGGTCGCCGATAAGCGACGCCCCAACTCCAAATTCACGTTCAACGGCTGCACGCCCAGTTTTTTGCCCAGTTCCTGCAGCAGTTTGGTTTTACCGCTTCCACGCGGGCCAGCCAAGACGATCAATTTGTTATTCAGTTCGCCGAGTTGGTCTATGTACCGTTCGAGTTTTGTCAGCATGGCGCACGCTCAGTCCGAATCGGCTTCGCGCCGAAGGGGTTCGGGAGAGCGGTAGCCCGGTGCCAACAGGGCGTTTTTCACGCCATACAGTGCCAGATGATCCTTCAACCACAAACGATATTCATGGCCGCGCAGGCTGTGATCCGGAGAGCAATCCACGCACCACTGGCGCAGGATGTAGCCGGCAGTCGCGGCACGCAATTTCATGCGCAGGACCCCGCTATCCATGCTGTAGTCCATCTCCGTGATCTCGGGACGGGGCTGGTCGGGGTGCGGCACCAATTCCAGCTCAACGATACGGGTCCACTGAATATCCTGGTCGCTTCGCTCGTGAGACTGAACCTCGGCGCCTTTCATCACCACCGGTTTTCTTATCCGGGTGATGACGAAATCTCGGAATTCCTGGCTCTTTCGATCAAAAGCGCGGACGTGCCACCGCGAACCGTTGTCGAGTAACGCAAAGGGAACAATCTCCCGGTCTGTACGCCCGCTGGTGATTGAGTGATATTCGATTGCCAGCGGACATTCCTGATGGATTGCTCTGGTTACGGAAGCGAGCACATCCAGATCTGGCTGAGTCAGCCGTGATGGTGTTTCGCTGGCTATCCATGCTTTAAGCCGTACCGGCTCGCCATCGCCAAAGCCCAGCGTTAGCCAAGAAAGCACTCGATCAGGTGGTGAGTCGAAGACGGGACGGAAATCTGGCCCGAGGACGTAGGACTTGCCCTTCGAGTCGTAATCAATGTTGCCCGGCGCCAACTCCTTGTAGAGCGCAAGGTCTCGAGTGGCTGCGGCGGACTGGATGCCAAACCGCGTGACCAGATCCTGGCGACGGATCTCCCCGATAAAGCGCACACGCAACTCCACGAAGGCGAGCCGGTCGCGCTGGGGCTGTGTTAGATCAGTGAGTAGTTCGTTCGACATCCTGCTTGCTCATGTGGGTTAGCGAAGGCGTGTGCGAGTTATTGCAGAAAGTATATGGGATGTTCTAAAATGTGTCCATTAGATGAATTTGATCCGTTGGTTAGCTGCATTGTGATTACCACCAAAGCCATAGGCACTGAACCACTGGTGTCAAAGGAGAAGCCAAATGAGCAACTCGATTGCACCACAAATGCCATTTATTTGGCCCGAGCCCCGCGTCAGCGCGGGTATTGGCAGATACCAAACTGAATTGCCATTTGAGGCAGCCGCCAGAACCGCAATCAGCATATTTGGTGTCATATCTGCCCTAGATGCAAAGGCAGTCAACTGGATGGAAGGTTATCTAGCCGACAACATCGATTCGCAACTACGTTTGGTACTGAGTATTCACCCTACCTGTCGTACCACGGAATCAGATCTCGAGAATCTGCTGCGTTTGGTTGATCGTCACGGAAAGCGAGCTGCGTTCAGGGTTTTCCCCGAAGCATCATTGCTCGACAGATCGTCAAATCTCCTTTGCCTTTGCAGTTCGGATGGGACGACAGCGATTTCGATGGGGCCAACAGAGAATATGGGGTTTGCACCAAATTCCCCCTCTCAAGCAAACTTGGCCTGTGTGGTATCAGCTGCAACACTTGAAGCATGCAGAAAGTGGTTTGATTACTTATGGAGCATCGCAGGCCCTCTCCGCCAAGAGGTCGCAACGACAATGCCGCATTTGGTACTACCTGAAGGGGATATTGAGGCAGCTCGTTTGTGGGAGGAATATCGTAGGCAATGCTTCTCTTATGAATCATCGGCTGAAGCACCAATTAAAGCCAAAATAGACCCAGACTCTGGCGAAGTGGTATTGATTGATGCGAACAACGATGTCGTCAGCTCACCAACTGAAGACATCGGGGTTCCCAAGCTAGATTTGCTCTCTGAAGGAGTGGCAAGGGTCTTCGAGCTCGGCTCATTAGTTTCAGTCGACAAATTTAGCCGAATCCCCCCACTTGAAGCCCCAGTAAAGCCAGAGTGGTTTGGTGTTGACAGTTTTCGTCAAACCGGAGTAGTTCGCGCACAAACTTCAATCAAGGTCGCTCCGTTTGATGAGACCACGTTAAAGAAAATTGACCGTCTTCGGCGCATATCCGGGGAATTGCTGCCGCGCTACTCCTTTTCCTTGGCCGACGGCGTTCGCTGGATACCCAAGCAAGCTATCGGATTGTTTGAGTCTGCATTGACCGCAGCCAACGATGATGCCAAGAAACTGCTCGGGGCAGCGGTTGGTGATGACATCGAAGCATTCCTGGCTTCCCAGCGCGACCGGATCCGTGCGGATGCGCAACGTATGTATGAGGCGTATCACCCTGGCGGCAAGATTCCAGACAGTGCCGTAGGCAACATCCTGGAAGAATTGAAGCTGCGTCTAGACCGAACCAAAGGGGAGAAGCTGATTCCGAAGGTTGCCTATTCTCCGGTGGCCTTCAGTTCGGCAAGAAGCACTGAGTGGTCATCCCCTTGGGGACAGGCATTCCAGTTATTGAAAGGAATCGCCGAGTTTCCTCGTGAAGCCATGACAAACCGCTTTTTCTGGCAAGGCATCCGTACGGATGAAGATGCATTGATCCAAGCCATGGACGTTGTTGGCGACTATTTGGTTGCCGAGTACGGCAGCCGAAAAGCAAAGCATCGTGCAGAACAGGATTTGGTTCTGATCAAGGGACTTGAGAACTCTATAGCCGATCCACAAGAAAAAAGTCATGCGATCTGGGTGCTCATGACCACAGGGGATGACGCCGAGATCGCTGCCATTCTTCAAGCATCCCCTGCTACGCCAACCTAACGCAGCGAGGAGCCAGTAATGCATACAGAAAACACCGTAGGCCAATTCGTGAAAGCGGTAGCATTTGCCGCCGAGAAGCATAGAACTCAACGACGTAAAGATGCCGACGCATCACCATACATCAACCACCCTATCGCGCTGGCCAATGTGCTAGCAAACGAGGGGGGCATTTCCGATATCAGCATTCTTTGCGCAGCTGTCTTGCACGACACAATCGAAGACACGAAAACCACGGCTGAAGAATTGGAAGGGATTTTCGGGAAACGCATTACCTCCATCGTTCTCGAAGTGACGGACGACAAAGGGCTGGACAAATATGTCCGCAAACAGAAGCAGATTGAGCACGCCCCTCACATTTCACGAGAGGCCAAGTTGGTCAAGCTGGCTGACAAAATCTCAAATCTGAGGGACATTTTGTCGTCGCCGCCGGCAGACTGGTCAGTTGAACGCAAAGATGCCTACTTCGACTGGGCCACTCGCGTGGTGTCAGGCCTTCGTGGCGTTCACCCAGGTCTCGAAGCCGTGTTCGATGATCTCCTCGCCCGGCACTTAGAGTTTCGCTGAAAGACCAACCTAATGAACATCCCGCTATTCTTGGATGATCTTTTGGGAAGGTGAAATGACTATATACCAGAACAAACTGCTCATTGATTTCTGCGAGGTGGGCTTCCGAAATTCAAAGCATCGTTTCTGCGTACGCCTTGATGCATTGCTGCGCGATCGACCTTGGTTCGACGTCCAAGCGATCAATACTCCAGCCTGGGCAACAGAGGTTCTTGCTCGCCAAACCGTACGCACAGAGAACCTGTGGCGTCCGTGGATTGAGACCAGTCAGCGCGCCAAGGGGATGCGGCCCAGGCTGCTTTAGTGGATGTCGCCATGCCTACCAAAGCACCGCCCCATTTTTCTTTTCCCACACTGGATGGCACTGTGCTGGGGTTGAGTGAAAGTCGCTTCGACGAGCGTCAGCGCCGCCAGCGCTATCGCCTTAAAAAAGGTGCGACGTATTGGGATTACGCGCCCCTGCTTGATGTTGTTCGTCGAGAGCGTGGCTTTGGGACGTATCGATTCACGGGCAAGTCGGCAGCCGAATGGGTAGCAGATTTACGAGAGCGGAAGTCGCTGGAGTTGGATCGCTTCATCCAATGGTATGAAGCCCTCGTCGGGCATTTTCTGGAGGAACTGGCAAAGCGCCCCCGCTTCCCGGAAAACATCTACAGCATCGAATTAGCCAAGCCGCCCCTGACATCATCACTGCCGAGTCTGATTCGTAGGGTGGGCTTGAATCGAGCCAGCGCCGAGCAATGGGTGGCAACCCTGAGGGCAATGATCAGCAAAGGCGTGAAGCCCGAGGAGTTGGACGAGTCAGGCGTGCTGATTCGCCTTGAATCCCAGTTTGCAGGGGAAACGTTGTCGCAGGCACAGGTTATCCGCCTGATCAATCTTCTCCACGTAACACCGAAGTTCGTCTGCGAATCGCGGTTTGGCTTCAAAACGATGGCAGGGTGGAACGAGTGCTGCCAGTGGGTGCCGGCGAAAGACTATAAGAAGCGCGGCCTATGGGGGTCTAAGGGCGACGGCAGTTGGTATGTCATTCGTTATAGGCATCGGGCACTAGGGTGGTCTGTCGTGCGTTGCCGCTACATCGATTTGTTTACGAGACGAGCCGATTGGTGGTGGGTGCTCGACGAGCGAGGCAAGCTCATTGCGCAACTGCCTGAGGGCTTCGATTCGCCAGAGGATGCCATTGAATATGCCGAGCACAAAATCAACCAGCGTTTCTCGTCGATGGGCAGGGAACATGCCTTGGCAAAATGGGAGCGCTACTCTCTGCCGGGCAACGACGGCTATCGCGAGATATTGATTCAACTGGATGATTGGCCGGGGAGTTACAAGCCGCGCCACTATCGGACACGTAACGTCCTCGTCCACGTCCGGACAGGTATCCGGGAAACCGACGACGGACGGCGAGTATTGTTCTTGGATGAAATCCAGAGCGATTGGCATGCCGATCTTCATGCGGTAGGCAAGGATGATACTTCAACGCAGAACAAGGCACCGCCCCCGGATGCGCCGTTACGGAAGGACTGGCCTCTGCTGGCATTGAAGTTGATGCTGTGGTGGTCGCAGGTACAGAAGCTGGATGGCGTGGCCTGGAGTACGGCCGAACTCCAGTCTGCGCGCTGGAGAAGCTTTGGCCCACCGGAAGCACTTTATCGGTCTGCCTTGCCAGACGCCGCTCGATCGATTGCCAAGGCCCTGAATCTCGAATTGGCGCAAACCAGTATGACGGTCCGCAGCAACACCCGCTGGGTGGAGCTTGCCGATGATGGCTGGGTCGTGCGCAACAGATCTGGTGTGCCGATCACGAAGCCGTTTCGTCACCGAGGACAAGCGGAGGTTCTTGCAAATCTGACTGGATCGTTCGTAAAGGTGAATGTACCCGTGCTGTGGTTGGGCGATTTTCCAACGATCAAAGCTATTCCGCTGTATGGCGTGGCCACGGAGGACTTCTGGCTTCAGCCAGATTCGCGGTCTGCAAATGTGGAGGAGATACGTGAATCGCGAAGCTGAGTGCCAATCCATGGTGCGTTACACGATCATGCCGGATTACGGCGGTGCTTACGATTGGACAAATCGGGAAGACATCATCATCTGGAATTAAGGCGACATTTCCAGCCCTTAAGGAATGCCTTTCTGCCAGTACGCGTACAAATATTGTGAGATAGGAAAGCGAAATTCAACATGACAATTATTCGTGGTTTCCGAATTGTGGCGTCGCCCTGCTGCGGCGCCCAGTATTCATTTCCCAGGTATGTTTCGATGAACTTCATGGCGTTCGAATACTGGACGGACGGTTGGAGGGATGGTTCGCTCATGCCAAACGACGAAGGTCTGCGCCGGTGCAAATGTGGTCAGTACATATTGGTGAGAGACATGGTCGCAATCGATACCGCAGATTCCTCTGAACTGCCGTACATGGATCACGTACCGGACGAGCTTTTGCCTGAGTGCATTGCCAAGGCGACCAGCAGGGAAGTTGAGGTTGCGGCAAGGTTGGGGTACTGGCGCTATCTGAACCACCCATACAGGGATAGATACCGCCAGCATCGCGATGCGGAAGAAGCCGTCACCAAAGCGGCATGGGAGGCAGCTAACCCCGATCGCAGAAACTGGTGGGGTAAGTTGCGTGGCCGTCAAGCGCCCAGCTACAGCAGGACACCGGGAAGCCCCTTCACGTACCCGGCATTCGAAGCCTCGGAAGAACAGCTGCAAAACATGCAGAGCCTGAGCGAGATATTACGGGAATGGGTGGCTGCATCACGGCAGGGGTACACCATGGAGCTTGCCGAGTTGTACCGAGAGCAGGCGCGCTTCGACGAATCTCTACAAGTAATCCAGACCCTTGACGAACAAGAGGTCGGGGTGACCAGCAACCTCATCATGAGGCTGATTAATGAGAGACAGTCGGCGCTTATGCGTTACATGATGTGATATGTGATCGAGCCGCTAAATTAAAAGCTGGACAATGGTTGATGAAATCGAACATGACAGGGAGTGGATTGCATGACTGACGTGACCGAAGAAGAAGTGGTGTTCGCTTTCGCCAAGGCGTGGAACCGTCTGGAACCCGAAGGCTTTTTGGCTTTGCTTGCTCCTGATGCACGATACGCGTCGCAATGGGTATTCGAAGAACTGGTTGGGTCAACAGCAATTTCGGATTACCTGAGGGGCAAGATGCGGACAGTGCGCGCTCACGGTGTGAATGATCCAAGTTCGCGTGTCCGGGTGGAGGTTGGCCGCACCGCTCAAGCCGATGGCGGCAGACCATGCGCGTTCATGACTCAGGGTCATGGTAACGAAGTACAGGCTGTCGTGCTTTTTGAAGTCTGTGACGGCAGGGTTTCCCGCTACGACCTATGCATACCGCAAATTCTCGGTGCTGTGCGGACCGGGGTATTTCCGGTTTAAGGAGCGTCAGTTAGAGGGCAGCGCATGTGGAATGACCGTTGTGTAGTCGAGTCGATGTTTAGAGGAACAACACTACCCTGTGATTGGTTAGTTCTTGCTGATGACAGCAATAGTGCGCACATGAAAGGCACCTCACCAGGTTTGATTATTGGCCGACAGCATCACGGACCCTAGCATTCCATTTATGGCCACCCCCCAGAAGCCGTCCAGACAATGTCAAATGCGGGTTCTCACCAGAGCACAAAATGGGCATGAACGTGCATGCGACACATTGGGTTCGTAGATGAACATGGTCTGGCACCTTGAGCACCGCTGCCACCCAACGATCTTGGAGCGCACGTCCCGAATGGCGTACCAGGCAGCGTTAATATCCAGATTCTCGCTCCCGACTCGGCAGTGCATTTTCCAGGCACGCAACAGCATTCCGGCCGTAACCGACCTCCCCTCCCCGTCGTCAAGCCGGTTGTAGAGGGCAACGAAGCTGGAAAGATTGGCCAACGTCATTGCATCCGCAATGAAAGATCGGACCGAATCCGGCAGCTTGCCATTGGGCGGACTCTCGCTATGAAGCTGCCGCCAGCGCAACCGAAGGGGCTTCGAATGGATACTCGTCAGGTAATGCACGATCGGCACCCGGAGCTTCAACCGGATCAGCTCATGAGCAACCCGACTGTTTTCCAGCTCCTCAGGGGAAAGTAGCGCCGACACGGCCGTTGCTTACCAGTGTTGCCTCGGCGTAAGTGCTTTTCGCGTCCCGAGGCATCTGGATAAGCCGGCTAAAGGCCGGGTCCGTCAATCTGAGTGTGTAGAGCGAAATACCTACCGTCTCCGCCAACTCCTCGATTTCATCCATGTCGAGATTGGCGATCTTGTCGATCACTGAGCGCGGAAGCCCAGTCATGAGTTCAGCCGCTTTTCCGTCCTGTGCCAGCTGGCGCGTGAGCAACAGGAACTGTCTGTTAATTTTGAGTATGTCGCGTTTTTCCATAATAAAAAATCATTTAAGTGGTCACGAGTGCGCATTTTATATTACAATATATGCGTCTGACAACGTAACACAGCATAAATTATGACGAACACCGAAACCACGATGACCGTGAGCAGCAGCAACCCCGTCGCCGAAATTCTTGAAGCGCTGATGAGCAAACACCGGTTGAACCAAACGGAGTTGGCAAATCGTTCCGGAGTTTCGCAGCCCGCCATCAACAGGATTCTCAAGGAACGTTCGAAAGCAAAGCATCCTCGCAAGGAAACCCTTCAGAAAATCGCCAGTGTCCTCGGAGTGACCCCCGATCAGCTAACAGGCCAAGAGGTGATTTCTACGCGAATGCTCGCCAAGGGGGTCGTTCCGGTATTGAGCTGGGAAAGCCTAGCGCCACCGAACCCCCAGGCTGGACGCAAGCACAATGCATGGCTGGCGTGCCCGGTTGAGCACAGCGACGAGACTTTCGCCCTCCCCGTTCTTGGCGAGGCCATGATCGGAGACGATGGATACCGCGAGGGTGAGATCATCTTCATCGATCCTTGCGTACCCCCCGATCATGGAAGGGACGTCGTGGTACTCAAGGGTGAAATCGCTTTCTTCCGAAGACTGGCGGTCACACCGGAGGGACGCTTTCTCAAGACACTAAACTCCAGCTGGCCCACTCCCATCATGCCGCTACCTGATGACGCTATCGTCTGCGGCACAGTCGTCTTTTCCGGGCGGGCTCGGTAGCCATTACGACCGCCCATAAAAGTAATAATCTATTACTTTCGATACAGCAAATTCGATCAACTTCGGGCAAAAAAAATACCCGCCAAACATCGGCGGGTATTTTTCATTGGGTCAGATCAGGCCCCTTTCTGCGAAGGACATGACTGCGGTGTCCGCCACGATGAAGTGGTCGAGCACCTTGATATCAACGAGTGCCAACGCCTGCCGAAGCTGGTTCGTGAGCATCTCGTCGGCCCGTGACGGCTCAGGGCTCCCGGATGGGTGGTTATGCGCAAAGATCACGGCCGATGCATTGAGCTTCAATCCGGTCCTCACCACTTCCCGCGGATACACTGACGTTTGGGTCGTCGTTCCCCGAAAGAGCTCCATCCCGGCGATAAGCCGGTTCTGGGCATCAAGCCAGAGAGCCACGAAGCTCTCGTACTCCTGCCCTCCCAGGAACAGACGCAAGTAATCACGTACCGAAGCCGGTGAAGCGAGGTTAACGGACGACTCGCCAAAGGATTCTGCCAGCGCTCGCCGAAGCAGCTCCCTGGCGGCCATTAGCTTGCCGGACATGGCATATGAAAGAACTTCCTCTGCCACGCCATAAGTTGTTGCTTGCCGAACCGTGCGCAGCCCGAAAAGCTCGGCCAAAGATCGCATGGAATGTGACTCGCTATCTTCGCCCAGCAGGATCGAGAGCAGTTCGCGGTTGGTTGAGTTCATCATCTTGGGTGCCTCCAAATAGAAAAGCGGGGCGGCACCCTCCCCTTGCGGGACGATTGCACGCCCCGCGGGGTTGAGAAATTGAGACTTACTGCGTTACTGCTTCCCGGTCACCCGGTCGGCCAGCCTCAAGAATCTTCTGGCTGACGCCGAAGATCCGCTGAGCTGACTTTTCCGGTAGCTGACCGCCTTCAAGCCACGACTGGATATAACCTCGCGACTCATCCCGCCCCGGCAGATCGAGAATCGAGCACAGGAGAAATGCCACGCCTTCGGCCTCGACTTCCTGAAGACTTCTCGGCATCGATGCGGCGTCATGGCAATCGGACTCCAACGTGTGCCCAAGAACGACATGAGCGATCTCGTGAAACCGGGTCTTGTGGGGATACTCGGCCAGCGGACTGACCGCAATGCGACGTCTTACCGCATAGCCCTGCACATTGCCGTCCATGAGATCGAAGTGCTCCAGCGTGATATCCAATGCAGCCAAAGCAGCTTCGGCGTCCCACTGTAGCGACTCGACGGGCTCGATATAGTCTTCACCTTCGGTCTGCTCCAGGCTGAACCAGCGTGGCGCCAACTTGAAGACAGTGAAAACCTCGCCGGTATCGCCGAAGTCGCCAGAGGAATCGTCCTTGTCCCGACGCTTAACCGTGAGCGGCATCCACAGGGAAATGGCTTTCTGCCCCTTGCAAACCGAACGACCAAGCTCTTTCCATCTGTTAAAACTCGCGATCGGCGACAGGGGCAAATCCCTTTGATGTAGCTGGACGGCCGCCAGAATCTGGTTGCCAATGCTGAAGCGGTGGAACCTGCGGTAAGCCTCGCTCACGATGCCAGGCTCGGTAATGGCCTGTTCGAGAAGAGGTGCGAATTTGTCGTACATGGTGCCTCCAATGAAAAACGGGAAGGCACCGTCCCCGACCGGGGATGGATACACTCCCCGTGGGATAAAGAAACCGGCCAAGGCCGGGTGTTGATGCTGCGTTAGTTGCGACTGATCGACGACCACACGGAAAGTGCAAATTCCCGTGCCTCGACGGCGTGAGGACCGATGAACTCGGTCGGCGCACCTTCAAGTTTGCGGACGATGATGCGCCCCACTACCGCAATCTGCTGTCGCGCACCGATGTCACCATCGAAGCGTGCTCGCAAATATTGCAGGTAGTCGCCCTGCCATCCTGCCGGCGGCGCGAAAGGGCCGAATCCACCGGGCATGGTATCGATCAAGCTGAAGTCGATGACTCCGTACATGATCACCTCCCCTGTCAGGCTGCTCGTGTCAGCGCCTTTTCGACGCTACCGAGTGCGGGAAACCCCGCCTTGCCGAGAAGATTGAGGACATCCAGCCAATCGACCCCCTTTCTGCCATCTGGAATATCGAGCGCAGGTGCAATTGCCCCGGCTCGAATCCCCATCGCCCACAGTCTGGTCACCAATCCTCTTGCCGCTTCCTGTCCGTGTCCGGAAGGATGCTGCCGAGAAGGTCGATCCTTGTCCGCGAAGACCAGAACCTGACTCACTCCGGGAGGAGGAACGAAGGTTTCCAGAAGATGGGCATTCCCTGTCGCCCAGGCAGGAATCCCTGTAGCCTCGATAACGGCAAGTGCCGTTTCAATGCCTTCGGTCACTGCCAGACGAGCACCCGCTGGTACCAGCCGAATTGCGCCGCCAGTCAGCTGTCGCGCCGATGGATGGCGCATCAGCTTTTTTGGTGCATCGACCGGAGCCTTGTGGCCATCAGCCGTCAGGTAGGTGCGATGAAGCGTGACTGCTTCGCCCCCTTGCCCTGTAACCTGGCCGATGATGGCCGGATAGCGGGCCACGATGCGGTTGTCTGCGTAATACCCCAGCTCGGGATGGAAGCGCAGGGTATCCGGCACACGCACTGACAGGCCGCGTCGCGCCAGATACAGACGAGCAGATTCGGCTTTCGGGTGCGTTAATGCCAGCGATTCCCGCCATGTGCGATTGAGGTGCTCACGGCGAGTGGTGTCATCAGGGGCACTACTTGGAGCATGCGACACTTCCTTGCGCATATCGCGAACCGGCGTAGTGCCGACATGCTCAGCCACTTCGCGGATCGTGCGACCAAAGTCCCAGCCGTTGATCCACATGAGCAGAGAAAAGCCGTCAGCAAAATAGCCACAGGTATTGCAGACCCCTCCGCCAGTTTCATCGACGTCAGGAAAGACCCGAAAGCCATCCCGTCCGCCATGAACCGGGCAAGGGACGTGCTTGCCCCGCTTCTCTACGGCATCTTTCAAAGCAGGCGCCAGGTCGGGAAGCACCCTCTCCCAGCGCCCTCGTGCGTCATCCTTGACGCGTTGCGTTTCGTATTCATACTTCATTTCAGGTGCCTCCATGGAAAGTCCCGATCGGGACCTTCCTAAGCACCCCTTGCCGGGATCCTTGGGAAGGCCCCGGCCGAGCCGGTTGGAAATTTCCGCTCGGCATGGAGGTACCCCTGCCGGGATACGCTCCCCGGCGGGGTTCATGATGCTGTTTGTTTTCTCGTGGCCAGCTACCACACGTCCATCCAGCGCCTTACGGCACAGGATCGAATCTCAATATGCTTTGCGCAAGAGGCTCACTGAACCCCTTCCGAAAAACCCCGGCACCATGGCCGGGAAATGCTTGCGAGGGAGGATGCAGTTGCGATGCTACGTAGCAACTGTCTTTCTTGACTGCTGAAATGCGACCTAAAAGGATCGAATTCGACCATCACCCCACCACGCAACGTCGTAGATAGCCCCGGACCAGGTACGGGGTCTTGAATGTCACGACTTATGCAAAATACAAATCTCCAAAAATGCCGAGAACCCACTGCCCCGTAGGGCAGGAGTTCCCGAGCGGGTTGAATGAAATTTCACGTCAGGCGGCTTCGGCTTCCGCTTCCATCGCACCGGCGTTGTCCTTGTCGAGATCGAGTGCAGCATTGATCTCGCGTTGGCGTGCCAGCAACTGCGTCAACCTTTCCTCCTTTTCGAATGGCTTGGCCAACTCCGTAAGAATGTCTGCCAGGCGCTTTTCTGCCCGGGCAGCATCTTCATAAGCTTCCGCCAATCGTCCTTCCAGGCTGTTGGCCACGTTCTCGACCACTCTGACCATCCCTTGCGGGTTGTCGGAATGATGAGCCGCATAGGCCCGACGCCCTTTCAGGATGAAGCAAGGGCCATCGCTGGCGCCGGTGGGGATGGATACCGCGAGATCGAAGCCGGCAAACTGCCCAACCGACATCTCACCCGGCGAGGATTTCCAGTTCCCGAACTTCCGAGTTCTGGCCTTGGCCTCGCTGTAGTACCGCTGAAGCACCTCACCCGCGATTGATCGCTCGTGATAGCGTTTTCCATCAATCACCATGCCGAAGCGATTGCCTCGGACATCCTCACGATTGCCAATGTCAGCTTCGACCGATTCGATCCGTTCCCGGATCTTCTCGATTCTGCTGGGCAAGGTCGCCGACTCCCGCTGGTTTGCCCATCGCTGGTTATCCCATTGAGATTTCAACAAGGAGAGTTTTGCGACTTCAGCATCGATGCCAGCCTTCTCCATCACCAGCGGATTTCCCGATGCCAGGGCTTTCACCTCGGCATAGGACAGTGCCGCCAACTCCACATCCTCCGCGCTGCGCATTCCGGTGTCCCCTCTCATGACCTGGGCGATGAACCGTGCCTTGGTTTCGAGGGTCTGCCAGATGTAGGCATCGAACGATGCCTCTGTGACATAACGGATGATCCGCACTTCTTCATTCAGGTTGCCCTGTCGAATGATGCGTCCCTCCCGCTGCTCCACATCAGCCGGCCGCCACGGAGCGTCCAGATGGTGCAACGCCGCCAGTCGGGTCTGGATATTGGTGCCTACCCCCATCTTCAGTGTGCTGCCCAGGAGGATTCGAATCCGCCCCTCCCTGACCGACTTGAACAACTCCGCCTTGGCGGAATCGCTGTCGTAGTCGTGAATGAACGCAATCTCCGTTCCCGGAACACCCATTTCGACGAGCTTTGCACGGATGACGTGATAGACACTGAACCGTCCATCGTCTGTCGGCGTACTGAGGTCACAAAACACCACCTGTGTTCCCCGGAACGCTGCGGTCTCCCGCCATATCCCGAAGACATTGTCCGCACACTGACTGACCTTGCCGTCCTGAGGTTCCATGCTTGAGGCATCAACCAGCCGCATGTCCAACGCTGCCTTGCGGCCATCGTTGGTCACCGCCAGCATATTGTCTTCCTGGGGTGTTACCTCGCCGTTGCGTATTGCTTCCGCGCGGGCGACGAGCGTTGCCACAAACTCCTTCAGCTCGGCAGTCGGCTTGGCCGTCATGGTTTCCAGGCAGTACCGAGGCACCGGCAGTTTCAGCATGTCAGCAGTACGGATATCGGCCACTTCCCGGAACATGGTCATCAGCTCCGGTAAATTGACGAACCGCGCAAACCGCGTGTTCATACGGTAGCCACCGCCATCCGGCGACAGCTCCAGGGCAGTCACCGATTCCCCAAAGTTCCCCGCCCACGTATCAAACTGCGACACATGATTGAAGCGTAACGTCACCGGCTGCAGATAGCGTTGCATGGTCCACATTTCGGCCATCGAGTTCGATACCGGTGTCCCGGTCGCGAATACCACTCCCGAACGACCGCCCTGCTTGTCCATCACATGGCGAGTCTTCACGAACATATCGAAGGCTCGCTCCGAGTTGGAGTTCGGCAGACCTGCAACCCGCGTCATTTTGGTGAAGCGGTACAGGTTTTTGAAGTAATGCGCCTCGTCGATAAAAAGATAGTCGATGCCCAATTCCTCAAACGTGAGCATGTCGTCCTTTTTTGACTTGGCCGACAATTTCTCCAGCCTTGCGAGCCATATCTTCTTGGCCCGTTCCAACTCTTTGACGATCCGATTCCCGCGCTTATTCGATTTCGAGGCCCGTATTGCGGACTCGATTTCATGGATTCGCGCCTCGATGAACGATTCCATAGCTTCGTCGCTCATCTTGATCCTCTCGAAAGAGGCATGGGTAATCAGCACGGCATCCCAGTCCCCGGTTGCAACCCGGGACAGCAACGTCCGGCGCTTGTCACCGACCAGGTCGTCCTTGCTTGCCATCAGGATGTTGGCACCCGGATAAGCCCGCAGAAACTCCGCCGCAAACTGCTCAAGCATGTGGTTGGGCACGACATAGCATGGCTTACTGGCCATACCGAGACGTCGCAACTCCATACCGCCGCAGATCATCGTCAGGGTCTTCCCCGCACCGACCACGTGGGCCAGTAGGGTATTCACTCCACCGGACACGATTCGCCAAATTGCGTCCTTCTGATGCCGATGAAGGTTGTACACCTCGGAAAACCCCGGCAATGAGAGTCTTGAACCATCGAACTCCCTCAGCCTGACTGCATTGAACTGGTCGTTGTACATCCTGACCAACCGCTCGCACCGTTCGGAATCGGCGAATACCCAGGATCTGAATTTCTCCTTGAGCGCCTGCTGCTTTTCCCTCGCGGCAATGGTCTCCTCCGTGTTCACGAAATACCGGTCAGTGACCGGATCGCGATCCCGTATCGTAGGAACCATCTGGTTTAGCGTAACGACGAATAACTCGCCAGCAGTGATGCGTCCGGTACCGAAGGTTTGGGTCGATGCCACCGACCGCTCACCCTGCCATGGCACTTCAACATTCCACGCACCGGCCTCAGCACTGAACTCCACCGAGCAACCATCGCATTCCAGAAGATGATCAAGGAATGCTGCATAGTCGCGGGATGGAATCCATGTCGAGCCAATCCGGGCATCAATCTCACCCGGCCCCAGATCCGGCGGAATTACCGCCTTCAGTGCTTCGACGTTGCGGACATACTCACCACCGGCCGCTTCCGCCATTTCCAGCTTGCTGCGAACGTTGCCGGAGAGATAAGCATCGGAGGTCTCCCATTGCGAGGAGTCCGGATTGAGGAAGATCAGACCGCGATCCGCCATGTCCGGGAGAAACTGCTCCCTCCCCTGCCCCAGCAAGGACTCCATCAACGTAACGTCGACTCGACCCCGCTCGTGCAGCGACACTATCAGCGCTTCCTCGGCTGACGCACACCGCTCGACCTTGCGGACAACACCCACCGTTCTTCGATGGAAAATGTCCGCCTTCTCCGCCGTACCACCTTCCGGATCGTAGTTCTCCAGAGAAAGCAGCAATGGCAGGTCTGGATCCCCTTTGAAGGCCAGTTTGTTGGCCTTCGCATGAAGATAGCCGTGCTTCGCCACAAAACCATCGTAGGCGACGTTCAGGGCGACCCGATATGCACCGAGTCGACCGTCGTCCGCCGTGGCGTGCTGGATGTGCAGAAGTCTTCGTGCCGCGTCGCGGATTGCCATCAAACCGCGAATCCGCTTGGCTGCCGTTGCCGACACCGAGGCATCGATCACCAGCAACTCTTGCCCTTCCGAGACAGCCAGACGGCCATCCGCTGTCAGGCAATAAGCCCCCGGCTTGACGAACTCCGGCGCCGAGACACGAATGTTCCGTTGCACGGACAACGATGCCTCAACCACGCGTGGCGTGTAGATGCCTTCGGGCAACCGGGAAATCCGCTCTGCCAAAGCCGCCCTGACATCGCCGTCGAAAATCGCCGCGTTGGCAAGCCCAAAGCCATTCGACTTCTGCCCCATGCGACCGATCAGCATCTCCGGATTCTGGACATACCAGCTCGACACAAACAAACGCCGGTAACCATCACACATGACGTGCGGGGCTTCCATCACAGCGATCCAGTCGTCGGTAGCCTTCTCACCCTCCCCCAATTTCTGAAGGAAGACGATATCGGTCGTGACTTCTGTGTTGGCAATGTGCGAAAAAGTCCCGGCAGGCAGACGAATCGCGCCGACGAATCTGGCCCGAGCACTGATGTGGCGTCGAGCCTGGTCGTCCCATTTATCGAGCGTTCCGGCGGACGTGATGAACGCCACCAATCCACCCGGCCGAGCCACATCCAAAGCGCGACCGAAGAAATAGTCGTGGATGAGGAAGTTTGCATACGGCACATTCCGGTCATCCGGCACCTGATAGTTCCCGAAGGGAACATTCGAGATCACCAGATCGAACCAGTCCTTCGGCAGTCGGGCCTTTTCAAAACCGACCGTGAGTGTCCGAACGCCGTGATGCCCATAGAGGCGCGACAGGATGCGGGACGATACGCGGTCAATTTCGATGGCGGTCAGTTCCGAGGTTTCAGCCAGATCTTTCGGCATGGCCCCGATGAAATAACCAACGCCAGCAGACGGCTCAAGAACACGGCCGCCCCGAAAGCCCATCCGGCGAACTGCTTCCCAGATTGCCTTGATCACGAAAACTTCCGTGAAGTGGGCATTGACGACACTACCCTTGGCGCTTTCGTAGTCCTCGCCCAGTATTTCTGGCATGGATTGGGCTCTCGCCTTCCACGCCGGATCTTCCTGATCAGGATTGAATGCCTTCGGAATACCGCCCCATCCGGTGTAACGGTTAAGGATGGCGCACTCATCGTCGGAAGGATGACGGCTCTCCGCTTCCAGCCTCGACAGCAGCGCAATTGCCGCCAGGTTCGCTTCGAACTTGGCAACGTCGCCGCGAAGCATCGAGTGCAATGCCGAATCAAGTTGAGGCCATAAATCCCGCACCTTCCTTGGCATCCCCACTTCCGGGCGACATGCCGTCTCGACCAACTGAGGCAGTTCCTCTGCGTCGACTTCGCCTATCTGTGCGATGCCATGTACCGGATCGATGGATGGAAAAACGATGATCTCCGCCGTCCGGAAAAGCCCTGATACTTGCTGGGGAGGATCATCCGGGGCGAAGCCCGGTAGCCACATCGTGGCTTCTGCGAGTTTCTTGAGTTTCACGTGTATCTCCTGAAAAACCGGAGACACGTGTCCCCTCCGGGATGTGTCCCCGGAAGGGTTAAATAGATGGCTTTCTGCGATGAAGCGCCGACTCTCGTCGGGTTCAACCAGACTTCTTGCTACAGTACTGCGTTGGGCCTCTGTGAAATCCGAGACCGTCGGCGTCCTGATGATGAAAAATCAATTCACGCCGCGTGGCGCAATTGCTTTCTGGGCAAGCCGTGGCGATACGCCTTTCGGAATTTCGACACGACGCCAGCCAATGGCTTCGATTCCAAGACCAAGCGGCTTGTCCACGCACAACTGCGACGCGTAACGGTTTTTGCGCCGACCGCGTTGATTTCTTCCTCGATGAAAGAAATCAGCAGCTCGTCCAATGCGTCCAGCTGCATTGACGACGCAGTAATGCAGCGCTCGGGCGTCAGGCCGTAACCGGATACAAACTCGGCGCGACTAAGGTTGGCGAGATCGCAATCCTCATCGACCTGTTGAACCGGATAGGTCACAACGGCCAGCTTGGAGATTTCAACCTCCTTGACGGCCACGCGAACCAAACCGCATTCCAGCAATGGGTGCATCCATTCAGTTCGTTCCCGCAGGTTCATCGACGCGCGATCCCCATACCGAAACGATTCGAACGAAAGGCCGTGTTGCTGGAACATTCTTGCCGTTGCTTCCAGCGCACTGATCACCATCTCCAGTTCTGAATCGTAGGACTCCTGGAGAAATGCTTCGTAGCTGACATCGGCATCGACTTCCCCGGACTGGACGAGATTGGAAAACTCCTTTTCATCCAGCCAAGAATCAAGATCGACGTAAAACAGGCGGTGCTCCATACTCGGAAGCCAGTTACCTACTCCCATGGTGTTTCTCCTTGAAATGGCAGAGACACCTTTGCCCTTGCGGGAGATGTCCCCGCTAGGGTTATGGCCAGTTGGCCGAGAAGTGTTACAACTGTTCCGCCTTGGCCTGGGCGCACAGGTACAGCAGGCAACTTGAATTACGCGGTCCCCACCAGCGTCGCCACCGGGTGATAACCTTTGCCTTCTGGTCTGAGGGAAGTCCGTAAAAACTTGCCCGCGCAACACGCCACCATTTCGCGACAAACTTACGTCGCTCCATTTCGACGGTATCAGCCAGCGAGGATCGCTTGGCCATGACCTCGTCCACCGACGGTTGCAGGGCTGCAATCTGGTCGGCAAACAGGGGCAATGATTCCCGCTCGGAACGTTGCTTTCGCAGCACTGCCGAACGCTTTCTGGGCGTATCTCGAAACCCTTCGTATCGTGGATAGCGATCAAACATCATCACGCATCCCCCATCGAGAGTTCCTGGTTGCCCTTCATCAGTCCAAGATGGACCAGGTAACGCTTCAGGCCATCCAGATCATGCTTGTGCCGCATCCATCCATCCTCGAAAATCTCGAATCCCTTGATCTCGAAAATGGAACGGTCGCGGACATTGCGAACATCGGCATAGAACTCGCCGCGTTCGTCCAGGTTGATGAAGTACCGATAGACGGCACTCCTGAAAAGTTGAGTCATGACGCCTCCATACAAAATACGGAAGACGCCAAATCTCCACGCTGGAGGCTGACGCCCCCGCGGGGTTATAAAAGTTGCTGTTTGTTTCGAGCGGCCAGCTACCGCCTTTCTAGCGCTCCCCTAATGGCAGCACCGGAATTCGCTTTCCGCAACGGGCTCGCATCACATAGCAAGGAACCCGTTCTGGAAAACCCGGCGTTGCCGCCGGGGAAAAGCCCTGCTTTCATCCACGCTTGCTGCCGCGCTTACCACCGCGCTTGCGTTTCGGAAAGCCAAACCGGGCCCATGCCTCAGGATCAACGGGAAGCGGTGTCGTCCGAGCATTTTTGAGATTCACGAATACTCCGTGATAGGAAACCTGCCCATAGCGAAACAACTCCCACAGCAGATTTAAGGCGTACAGCGACACGCCGCGATTCACGAACAGCGACTGCTTTTCCAGCGCATCGGCCAGCGAGCATGAGGGCGTATCGTCGTCGGCTTCCTGCGTTTCGTCCGCAATCTCCGGGAGAAGATCCACGGCATGAGGAAGCCGATCCACGTTGGGCTTGGCCCAGCGTGCCGGTACTTGACCGAGAACGACCTGACCATCATGCAAACGGTTGCCCAGGTCGAGCCAATACCCGCCTCCGCCACGCGCCACCGAATCCAGAATCGCTTTTCTGGCCTGGCGATTGTCCACGCAGCCGATCGCAAGATCAGTGCGCAAACTCTCGCTGGCCGTCAAGCGCCGGGTTTCCGCCCGCCACCCCGTACCCATCGCCATGTTGATGCGATTGACGAGCACCGTGGCTTTCGGCAACCCGACATCGGACGGATAAAACATCTGCCGCCCGACATTGGCTTCCGACACCTGGTCGCTATCGATCACGGTCACGTCCAGTCCGCCGGGATGCCCCAAAGCGATCATGGCCGTATGCAGTTGGGCCAGTCCCATCAGCATCTGAGATCCAGTTCCGCCGGCGCCGATGACCGATACACGAACCTCCCGTGTAAGAAGTTCAGCAGAAAGATGATGGATAGCCATCGTGTCCTCCTATCTGTCCATTCATGCCGGTCGAATCGAACGCCAAGGGCAAAAAGAGCCCGTTGGCGCAGAGACGAAATGCCGTCGAACACTGACTGCGATCACAATTACCAACGACTCCTGCTATCTTGAATTCGCCCCGGTCGTCGCGATCGTCCTCGGTCGAGAAGAACGCCGATAGCTGTCCATGAGAGTGCAGATCCACCACCAGATGCTCGTCTTCATTGAGCGCCGGTCGCGTGTAGCGCACGTGGCTGCATCCTGAGGACACTTCCCCCGGGAATACCAGCCGCATCTCGCCCGTGGTCGCATTCCACACGATCCAGCCGACGCATTCCTGCGGACACCGATCGACGGCATACCGAAAGAAGTCGACGACCAGATTCCGTGGAATCTTGCCGAAGGTCAGCGATAGCTCCCGCCCAATACAGCCATAGGGCATGGGAACGCTCTTCTGATGGGCCAGTGGAACCCGCAGATACAGCCAGGGGCGCCGCGCTTCCAGCCACAGGCCGTCGCCGGTCACAAGAAAGCGGTGGCCATTGTCGGTCAGGGGTGTGAATCCACCATAGCGAGGCACCGTAACGACCGGCGCCGACTGTTGCAAGGCGATATCTCTCGCATCCATTTATGCCTCCGCTTCCAGTACGGCCGCCTCGAAGGCCTCCCGTAACGTCCATCCCGTAGAAACGAGTGAGCGTGTTGGAAAGCGCGCTAATCGACCGTCCAGCAGATCCCGCCACAAGGCAAACGGACCAGCCCGATAACGGGTTAGCCCCTTGGGCGTATGGATGTTCGGATGCGTGAAGTACGAGCGGAAGAAGGCTTCCTCCCAGGCTTCGCTTTGATGTACCTGATTCCCTTTCGGCAACCGGGCACTACCTACGCAGATATTTCCCGTGCTCCAGACGTTGAAGAATGGTGCGACGAACAGCGGTGTATCGGCATCGGGACGTTGCCGTCCCTTGTACGCAAACACCTTCCATGCCTTGGTGGTGACCACAAAGACCAGCCCCGGACAAGGCACACGGCCGGTGCGAGCCCCTAGCTCCTTGCAGTCGAACCAGACCTGCCGCGCTTGGGGTTTGCTGAACCAGACGAAGAATCCCGATCCTTCCGCGAGTACATGCGCTGGCTTGAGTGCCGGGCGCAGCATCGTCTCGGGATCGAGAATCCGCATCAGGGAAAGCAGTCCGGATTTACTGGCCGGAACACCTGCCTGAATGATCGGTCGATCTTCGCTATCGGTCTCGACGTCATGCACCGAGACAAATACCGGCTTTCGGCTGGCGTCCTGATAGACCAGAACGGCGTTGGTCAGCCGGTAAGACTGATTACTTGAAAACGTACTGACATTGATCGCCATGGCGACCTCCTTAGAAAAATGCGGAGGCGTGCCTTGCCCCTGCGGGCGCGGCAGCACCCCCGCAGGGTTATTAAACTCACAGTGGTTCGGCGATCTGTGTGATCAACCGATCCAGTGACGACAACATCTGCAAACCCAGCCCGGTCTTTTGCAGCCAGACGTAGAACCCCTCAGGATCGAGCGGTACAGCCTGTGCTCCATAGAGATCGGTGTAGCCATCGCTGGCGCAGTTCGCGTATTCGATAAAGTCGTCGAACACACGATCCACCGGGTCTTCGGCATCCCACTTCAGGTAGGCCCCGAAATAGACGCACTCGACATCGAGTCCTTCCAGCCCCGGCAGTTGTCCTCCATCCGCCACCAGCCGCTCGATGTCGAGCAGTGTCGATGCAAGTGAAGCCACCTCCACGCTGGCATGGGTCAGTCCCGACAAGGCGACCTCATCCAGAACCGGCCTAGGGTCGATGACCCATGCGGGGAAATGCCCGTCATACCAGTCTGGAGAAATCGATTCCGCCATATCCTCGGCGGTCATACCCAGTGCCGTCATTTCCTCCAGCCAATCCGCCTGATCGCTACTGCCTTGCCAGTGGATGTACTCGCATAAGTGGCGAGCTGACTCGGGAGTCAGAACATAGAGGGTTCGACCGGAAGCGCGATGCAGCCAATACAGGGCCGTCTCGCCCAAACCAGGGCATGCCGCCTCGATCCGGGTCAGGCGATCCTTCATGGATAACCACTCGACCTGTTCTGACTGAATTGCCCAATACCACTGGTCATCCGCTTCCGATGCATCCGGAAAGAGTGCCCCGTAGCTGAGTGCCGCCGAGCTGGTCGCCACCAATACTTCGAAAGCAAAGTGCTGTAGTTGCCCCACTTGGCGATTGATCCAGCCATGTAAGGCCTGTTGCACCAGCAATGGCGGCAGTCCGGATGCCTCTTCCTGTAGTTCCCCGATTTCCAGCCAGCGCAGGGCCAGCGAAGACCATCGACGAACATCCAGGCAGGGATCGAGACTGACCGTCAGACCGGCGCCAAACCTCGGTAGACTTAAAGGATCAGGGGTTGTACGGAAGCGAGCACCTGACAGCGTTCGCCGTGTGCTACGGGCCCTTGGGACCGCTGCACCAAGCGTTGCAAGGCTTGTACGCATCGTTTCATCTCCTCGTGATCGAAGGCAGGAATCCCGGTCGGGATCCCCGCTTCAAAGTGCGAGAAGTCGCCATCGGCAGCGGCTTGCAGCCGTTCCTTGAGCGACACCATGGCCTAACCCCGCCGAATCACTGGCGGAAGCCAGCGATCGAACCACCCAATGAATCGCCGCAAGGCGATGTTCAGATGATCGACCGTCGAGATACCCACCGACCGTGGTTCAACATAGGTCAGCCCGTCATCCCGCCGCCGCACCACCATCCCGGAGGATCGTGGCGAATCGGCACGCACCGCACCTTTGGTTCCGACTGCTCGCCGGAAGGTATAGATGAGGCGTTCCCCCTTCTGCTCCGGCCCCTCGATGGAGGCCGTCGTGATCTCGGGGTAGGTGGCTGAATAGACATCCCGAACCTGCTCCGGAGACAACTCACTTCCCGGGTCGGGCAAGATGATGCCGTTGTAGGCAAACGAACGAAGCAGCTTTTGAACGGTAATGGTCATGACCGCCTCCTCATGCGAAAAGGTTGTCTTCGACCTGTCCGCCCACTACTTCGGGTGTCTCGGTCTCGTCATTATCGTCGTCGGCCGCCGGCGTCATCTTGGCAGGAGCGCTTTTCCTGATCGCGCCTTCCGCCTTCTTGCTGGCATCTTTCTTCGCCGCTTCAAGAATGTTTCGGGTCGCTTCCAGTTGCTCCGCCAAGGATTGGTGCTCTTCGGCATAGCTTTGGAGCAAACCGACAAACTGCGCATCCAGCTCCTCTGCCGTCCCAGTCAGTACCAATGGGATTGCCAGCGCTTCGGCGTCCTTGGCATCCTTGGGCGTTGGCCTCACCGTGACGGTGATAGCCCCTTCCCGACCGGACGACAACGTGACCGCCAGCGCCGCGCAGCCATTCAACAACGATTTAAGTTCCTGAAAAAACATGGTGGTACCTCCAATAGAAAATGCAGGCACACCACGACCCTTGCGGGGATCGTGGTCCCCGCGTTGGGTTGAATGAAACAGGTTTATTCGACGTTGAAGCGCATGGAGCGCGGCACCTTGCCCTCGTAGGGGAAGGACACCACGTTCAGCAGCGACTTGACGATCTCGTCCTTCTTGCCGTTCATGGCCTTGGCAAATGCTCCACCCATGGTGGCTTTCAGTCCGATTTCGTCGCACATCGCCTCAATCTCGCTCTTGGTGAGCAGCTTCAGGAAGTCCTCGCAGAGCTTCCAGTGCCGCGCCAGATCGATATCGAGGTATTTGAGGAGTTGAACCAGGGTTTTCTCCTCTATGCCATCGGCCGCCGATGCCGCCAGCCCCAGGAACATCTTTTCCCGGACCGCGTCATCCGACTTCGCGATAACCTTTGCCGCCTCGTCGGACTTGAACGTGAAGCTCGCATAGTCCTGCTTCACGAGCGCGCTCAAGGCCTTGGTCAGCTTGGTATCGCTGATATGCCGGGCATTGCCTGACAGCGAAAGCGCAATGAGCACCGTGAGATTGCTCTCGCGGTTCGTCATCAACTCCCGCCGCAGCGCTTTGCGCCACACCTCTAGCCGATAATCCTTGACCCTTTGCGAATCCTGGACCTTGGCCTCAGTTTTGGCATCCGACTTGACCGCCGACTTTGATGTCGAAACCGTCTTGCCGGATCCATCCTTGCTCGAACTTGCCGCGGGGGCGTTCTTCTCCTTTTCTGCCTTGATGCGCGCAGCCACCTTCTTGGCATTGCATGTCGCATCGAAACACAGATCGGGATAAACATTCCCCAGCTTGCCCGGCACTGCAGAAATCGCGGCGCCGAAGTTCTTGCAGGCTCGACAGGCTTTCGCCTGCTCTTCACCGACTCCAGTGTCGCCCTCTGCCACGAGCCGCAGAAGCGTAAAGTTCTCTCCCGGACGAACAATCCGAGTGGTCGGATATTCGTCGCTTAGAGATGCCTTTTTGGCGTCAAGTGAAGCTTCGGTCTTCGCATCGAAACATGACCCGTGGGTGCAGTGTCCAGATGCAATCGCTTCACCGAAGAGCGCCTGCTGATTGCCAGAATTATGCTGGCATCCAGCGCACTCACCCCTGTCGAAAATGGCGCTTCCCAACGACCGCGAGATTTGCTCAAGCTGCCCGCGAAACTGGACAACCGTTGACAGCGTGACCTGGGAGAGAAGCCTCTCCAGAACCGCATCCTGCTTGTCTCGCGTCACTGCGGCCAGGAGTTCGGCATGGCCCAACTGAATTCGCCGCTCGGACAAGGCCCTGCGGACCTTTTCGGAACAGTTCATCAGCGCAAGTCGTTTGTCGAGTGTCGTCCGTGACCAACCTAGACGACGTGCTGTTTCGTCCCGATCACCCTGGCAACGACCGAGAATCTTGGCCGCAGCTTCAGCTTCTTCGGTCGGGCTCATGTTGGCCCGCTGGACATTTTCGATCAGCGCGGCCTCATCTGCCTCGCCATCATCCAGATCGCGAACAAGGGCCGGGATCTCATACTCATCCCCGAACACTTTCTTCGCCGCACGCCAACGGCGTTCACCAGCAACGATCTCGTACCGTCCCGTCTCACGCGGACGAACCAGGATCGCCTGAAGTACGCCTTTGGATTTCACTGACTCCTCAAGCTCCGCCATCTCGGATGGATCGAAGTAACCGCGTGGGTTGCGGCCGGGGAAAATACTCCCGACCTTGATTGATGCTTGCAGCTGCATTTGTGCCTCCAATTGAAAAAGCGGGCAGCCGCATCCCCTTGCGGGATATTGACTGTCCCGCCGGTGGGTTAGTGTGTGTGGCGTTGCCGATATCGTTCCAGCACCCGTTCCTGAATTTCCTCGGGATTGATGCCAAATAGACGACAGCACGCCAGATAAGAAAATGCGTTCGACCGATCCTTCGGCGACAGCATCCATTCGAGAATATCTGCCCGCGTTGCAGCGGATACCCTCAAATCAAACAAGTCATGCAGCGACTTTTCCAGCAGATGCCCGTGCAGCCTGATGATGTCATCCTCAGTCCACTCGATATCTCCGCTTATATCCGCTACACCACCTGCGATGACTGGCGCCTGAGGTCGGAGCGTTTGCTCGTCTTCCATGCGCATGGCCGTCTCCGATATTGAGCGCCGGTGCCCTCGGTACAGAATGAGGACATCGGCACGCTTCTCAGACCGATTTTTCGTCGGTCTTAAGAAGCCGGAACGGCTCAACTTCGAGCCGGTAGCCATTGTTTTCAACGACACTCAGGAGCTTGCTTCGCGCCAGAGTCACTGCCCCATCATCGTCCTTGGTCATGGACAACTCGCGGACACCTTCAAGCACATGGACGGCACGAGCACAAATCAGAACCGCACCGAACTCGGTAGGCCCCAGTACGCTCATTTCCCTTCCTCCCCGAAAATGTCATTTGCCGAGGAAGATGCGTTGGTCAACGCTGCCTTGCGGCTACGATAGGCACGGAGCAACTGTTCAAGCTCGCCACCTTCGAAGGAGCCTTCCGCCCGGACATACATTTCGTCCAACTCATCGACAGATGCTGCCTTGCCGAGGCTGGTCAGCATGTCATCAAGCGGCTTCCCGGAACCATCGCGACTACGACCTGAGTCCTTGTCGCCAGGCCCCTGACCGCTCGAACCCTGATCACCCGATTCATCTTCGATGATCGGTGCCCAAGAGCCATCGATAGCCTCGGTTATCCCAATGTTCTGGGTTTCGCCACGCTCATTCAACTCATCCATGGCAAGGGCCATAGCAAGCTCAGGCGATTTCGGCAGCAGATTGCACAGGCGGCGGATCACCGTCTTGAGGCCCATTGGAACAAAATGCGTGTCCCACGGGCTCTCCTTCCGGTATTTCTTGGCCATCTGATAGCCCCGAGAGTTATCCCGTACCTGCTCGATCTGCTCCTTCGACATGGCGTGGAAGGTGCGAGTGCCATCCTTGAAGACAGCAACGGCGTAGAAACCTACGATTGCCCCCCTCTCCTCGTCTCCAGCAGGAAAGCCGTTCTTCTTCAACGGCTCATGCATCAACGAGCGATTCAGGCCGAGCACGATGTCGAACTTGTCGTTCATACGTACCTCGTGACCATAGATGTCCTGCACGATCCCGCTGTTGCGAGCAAGCTTCATGAGGCCCTGGTAGCCAGGAATCAGCTGACACTGGCTGCCAAAGGGTACGAGGTGGGCTTCTCCCATCAGGCCGACTTCAAGTCCGAGCTGACTGGACTGGATGACCGCCGCAAAAACGCTACGCGGATCCGTTTCAGACAGCTTCGGGTTCATACGAAAAGCAGTCAGTGCGATCCGTACCATGCGGTCCGGGCTCAGGTGCTTGGGCAGCGCACGGGCAATTTCACCCTTGAACTGTTCCAGCATGGCCGGAAATGGCACCACGTTGGTCGCATTTCCCTGACGGGACTTTTGGATGTTGCGCAAAGTTTGAGACATGGTTTTCTCCAAAGAAAAATGGCGAAGACACCATGCCTCCCGGAGCGGGGACTGGTATCCCCGCCGGGGTTAATGAACTACACAGAACCGCCGATCAGGCGGCGTCCAACTCGAAAGCTTCGGCGTTGGCTGCCCAGCGCGGCAACGAGATCAATTCGATCTCGCCGCCCGGCTGATAGGCCGGCCAGCTTTCAGACTCCTGGCACCACTTCAGCAATTGAAGTGCAGCCCGGTACTTCTTGCGACCGACCTCGATGACTTCCGGATCGGCGCGATAGACCGCTACAGCATGCGGCGCTTCTTTTTCAACAGCAATAAACAGAAACGGGAGTTCCATTCCGGTCACGGCCCTGATCCCGTCGACGTAGAACGCCGCCTGGATGTCATAGCCGAAGTTCGCAATTGAACGTGAGAAACCGCCATTGCTGGCATCGACACAGGTCTTGAGATCAACGATAGCTTCACCGTTGAACCAGTCTGGTCGACATTTGCAACTGAGCCCGGTGTTCGCATCTGTCCAGAATGCAGACAATTCAGCATCCCCCTGCCTGAGCAGTTTTGCTGCGCCCAGGTGGGAATGCACGGCGGAACGAACTCGGTTGAGCGTATCCATCTCCTCTGAGGTAATCAGCGCCTTACCCTGGTTAGCCTCTTCGAAGCGTGCCGCCGCCTCCTTGCCTTCCTTGGTGCGACGGTCAAACTTTTCTGCCACCACAAATTCGTCAGCAAAGCGCTCTTGTTCGAGCACAAATGTATGAACTGCGGTCCCAAACGCCATCGCCGGTGTCGGCGTATGCGGATGATCCAGATACTCGCGAAGATGAGCCGGACTCTTCAGCATCTTGACGATGCCGGAGTGACCAATGGCTCTGTCCGCGTGATACTGCGTGGCCGGCATGAGTAGCAGACCGGGATGATTCAGTTTCATAGTGCCTCCAGTGTGAAATGCCGGAAGCACCTCCCCATACCGGGGCGATATCCCCGGCTGGGTTGGTAGATGCTGTTTGTTTCGAGCGGCCAGCTACCGCTAGTTAATCGGGCGGATAACCGCTCGATCAAATTCTGCTTTCCGCAATGCGCTCATGGAACGCACTCGGGAAAGCCCCGGAATACCGGGGCGTGGTTCATTCAACCTTTCGGGTTTGCTTTGACAGCGCCAGAGCTTTGCGGAGCATGTCACGGGTTTCCGGATCGGTACGCCCTGCCTTGAGCCGTTGATAGAGATCACAGGCAAAAGCCATTGGTAGCGGGTCGAAGAGTCGAACGATAAATGGATTGGATTTCACGATTTTCTCCTGAGGTTGGTTGAACAGCCACAGCGAAAATCACTCCTGGCCTGGAGCGATCCCCGCAGGACAAAGAGCTCTAGGTGGAAAGCGCTTTGTCCTGCGGGGTATCCCCCACAGGCAGTACTGCACTTCAGATCCCAAGTGCGCGAACGATTGGGCGGCTGATGATCCAGCCTGTGATGCAGCAAGCAAGAAGAACGAGTTCCATGAGAGATGCCTCCAAAAAAACGGGGGCATCTCTCCCCTAATGCGGAGGCGATGCCCCCGCATGGGGATGAAAGTTCAGGCGATTACTTCAAAGGAAGCATCACCATTTTTTCCGGAATCAGCTTCGATTCCATTCCGACGCATGTACGCAGGAATGTCGTACTGCCGCCAGTCAGTTGTTTTCTCCTCGACCAGATCGGGTGTTACCAACCGTTCTGGGATTCGATTGAAAAAGACCTTCATGCCTTCTGCAACTGATCGGAGAAATGACAGAATTAAATGAAGCCCCGCCAGCATGGCCAGGACGAGAATTACGCGTTCCATGAACAGACCTCCTGATGTGAATGGGGGCTGACTCCCGACCGGGGAGAGTGACCTCCCGGTTGGGAAAAGATGAAACGAATTTCTCAGAACGGCTCCATATCCGGCACATCATCGAAGGCCGGACCGCTTGCCTGGGCAGGCTTGGCGTCTCCGTTTTCACTGCGCTTGGCTCGACCAGACGGCTGTGCTTCCTTTTCAGACGGGCGAGACCCCAGCATCTGCATCTCGCTGGCGATGATCTCGACTACGTAGCGATCCTGACCTTCCTTGTCCTGCCATTTGCGAGTCTGGATGCGACCTTCGACGTAGATCGGAGATCCCTTCTTGAGATACTCGCCAACGACCTCGGCCATGCGGTTGAAGAAGACGATCCGGTGCCATTCGGTAGTCTCCTTGCGTTCGCCGGACGACTTGTCCTTGTACGTCTCCGTCGTCGCGATTCGGATCGTAGCGATCGCTTCGCGATTTTGGGTATAGCGAACCTCGGGATCGGCCCCTAGATGGCCGATGAGGGTGACTCTGTTCAATGATGCCATGTTGCCTCCTGACAAATAATGGCAGGTAGGCCGCCGTATCCTGACGGGGCTGCCCCGCCGGGGTTTAGAGAAAATGCTGTTTATGAAGAAGGCCAGCTACCTTCACTTCGACCGCTATAAGCGGATCGAAAGATGGCTGAATTCTGTGCCGCGCCTTTCTTGGCGTGATGTCGAAATGCGTTCTTTTAGGTCACATTTCGAACTTCGGCATTGATGTCCAATGGATACGCTCCCCTTGATCGACATAACAGGAGACATCAAATGGCGCAGAAGCAGCGGAACGTATCCACGCAAATTCCATCGGTCAGACAGGACAACAGCCGACCATTCCTCACGCAGAAAGCATTGCTCAATTCTCTTCACGCCCAGCAAATTTTCGACCGCGGCTATGAGATGTGTGCCAACGCACTATTTTCATTGAGCGTGGTGTTGCGATTCATAGGAACAGAAGAACAAGCACAGGAAGTCGATGCGATGGTCGACGCACTGATCAACCAGGCCTTGGAAGACATTCACAAGGAATCTCTCCGACTCAAGGAGATCGCCGAGAGCAACGGCATAGAAACCACAATCAGCTACACCAGCGCCAAAGCGGTCGATGTTCAAATTACCTCGCCGCGCTCGATCAAGTTTCTGGCAATCATTCGAGAATTCGACGGCATGATGGCCAACATGGACGCCCTCTGGCTCTCATGCGTCATCACGGACACACAATACGCACGCGGGGTCTATGAATGGAAGCGACGAATTCTTCGCCTTGCCGGCCAGATCAGACAAATAGCCACCCGTGCGGTTCTGGCTGCGCGCAGGAAAGAAACGGCCGAAATTGCAGCCGAGCCCAGCGAACCTCAACTCGCTGAAGTTGAGAAGCAGGCGACAGCAGTCGCCAAGAAGGAGATCATCGAAGCAGAGTAAGTGGACCTCAACCCATTCCAAGAACGTGCGGTTAGCACCAACGGGCACTGCACTGTTCTTGCCTGCCCAGGATCAGGAAAAACTCGTGTTCTCGCAGAGCGGGCTGCCAGACTGCTGAATGGTCATGAACGGGGGCGCCTTTGTGCCGTGACCTTCACTCGTGATGCTGCCAACGAACTGAAATCAAGGATCCTTTCTGCCTGCGGTCAGGCAGCCGCTGTCAGGCTCGCTATTGGCACATTTCATTCCATTGCTCTGTCACAGATTCGCAGGCAGAGCAGCAACACCTTGGGGCGACTGATATCCGACGGAGAACGCCTCTCTCTGATCCGTCGATGCTGGCAGCAGCATGCGAAACGACTTCCATTGGAAAGCGTGATTCAGGCAATCGACACAGCAAAGTCTCGCGTCCAGTGGAATCCGACAGGGAAGCCCGAGATCGAAGCCGCAGTCATCGCATATTCCGACATCCTCAAAGCTGAAGGTGCGATGGATTTCGCTGACATTACCCTGAAAGCCGTCCGTGAGATCAATTCAGACGCCATGCCACCCCTGTCGATTCGATGGCTGCTGGTTGACGAAGCTCAGGATATGGACGAAGTGCAGCTTGAATGGGTGAAGGCACACGGCAGTCGCGGAGTCGAAATCACACTCGTGGGCGATGATGACCAGAGCCTCTACACTTTTCGCCATGCGCTTGGCTATCCTGGCCTGAAACGCATATCGGAACACCTGTCGTCGGCGATGTTGCCGCTCCCAGTGAACTACCGGTGCGCTGAAAACATCCTCGACCATGCCGTCAAGCTGATCAACCACAACAAGGAACGTGCACACAAGGAAATCGAGTCCGCACGAAAAGTAACTGGTGAAGTAACCGTGTTGCGGCTTTCAGACCGGTGGAGCGAAGCTGACGAGATCGCGGCACGCATTCAATCCACCCGGCTATCGGAGCAATGGGCGGTTCTCGCCAGAACAAATCGAATACTTGACCACGTGGAGATCGCCTTCACGGACATAGGGCTTCCTTACTATCGCGTAGGCGGCAAAAGCGTTTGGGACAAAACCGTCGGCAGCACATATCTTGGCTTGCTACGAACGGTATGTGACCGAAGCTGGACGGGCGTGAGCAACGCTCTGTTCTTTGCCGGCATGGATTCAGCCGTGGTCAATAAGTTGTCTGACATCCAAGGTCCGACCTGTCATGATCGGCTCGACCAAATCGTAACCAAGCTCGATCAACTCGGAGGCACAGAGTCTGACATTTCATTGATATCCAATCTCCGGCTTGGGTTACGGGCATGGGAAGATCAGGAACTCAAGGGGCGATCTTCGTTGGTTGCCCATGCGGTGGCAGCGTGGCTAGCAGACCGAATGACAGAGGAACAGGCTTCACTTCTGCATCGCTTGGAAGGCATTCTCTGCAAGCTGAATGGTCGACTTGTGAACCGACTGATGCACACGTCCTCTCGAACCGCCAAGCCCGGTGACGGCACCGCGATCATGACGCTTCATGCTGCCAAGGGGCTGGAATTCGACAACGTATGGATTCTCGGTGCCGAAGAAGGCAACTTGCCTCACACAGACTCATCGCCAGAAGAGGAGCGGCGACTGTTCTACGTGGGTATGACCCGGGCGAAAAGCTGTTTGACCATCAGCAGCGCATCAGATGAAGGCCAGGTATCGAGGTTTCTCAAGGAGTCAGGGTTAATAAATTCAACCAATGACATGTAGCTTTGCATTGGTACTACGGGCGATTGGCTGGCTTTACTGGAAACCATTTCTCGACCTCCCTTAATCTCTTCGTTCCAAAATTCCGGATGCCATAGATCTCATTTTTTTGGTACGCATCGACAACCCTCTCTACGGTCAGGAGGCCCTGCGCTTGGAGCAACCTCAACGTTTGTGGGGTGAGTTTTACGAATGGGTTATCACTTTTGTGTACCCGTTCCGTTTGATGGAGTCGTGCTATCCGGTCTTTGACATTGTCGCCTGACATTTTGAACATGCGGCCAATGGCAGCGTAGGACAGCCCTGACCTCCGAGCAGCAGCAATCTGCTGGTCGCGCCGGTCACGGGCAGAACGATCTTTCGATATCTGATCAAGTGGATCTGACATGCTCAAAGCCTCCAGCGCCACCGTAGCAGAACACATTGGCGATGAGTTTCAAATTACGTCCTTTTTGGATCGATTTCGGAATTCCGGCTGGGCGTTTGCAAGCTGTAATTGTCGATACTCCTCAATAGCCAGGAATCGATAATGAATGATCCAACAATCCTCAAACGACTTATTCGCCGCGATGAGCTGCTGAAGCTAATTCCGATGTCCGACGCCACGATCTACCAGTTAGAAAAGGCAGGCAAGTTTCCCAAGCGATTTCACCTCACTCCTCGATGCGCCGTATGGGATCTCGAAGAAATCGAAACTTGGATCGCGGAGCGCAGAGCTGCACTGATCAAACCAGCACCGCCGCCGAATGTTCGTCAGCGCAAATTCAGGCCGGTTCGTTGAGGTACGGCGCGGACTCAAGCAGCAAACCGAGGGGCGCAGCTCAAGCGGCTGCCCGATTTAGAACCGGGATAACGCTTGTACCTGCAATCCATCCATCAACCATGTCCGCCCACTGCTGAAGCATGTCTTTCCTCTGCTCAGCGTATTCCGCTTTGTTATAGATAGCGCGAACACCCTTCTGCTCGTGAGCAAGACATTTTTCAATCCAATCGGTGTTGAAACCAGCCTCATGCAGAAGCGTCGACGCGGTTCGACGAAGATCGTGAACGGTGAAGTCTTCCAGCAGTAGATCTTTCTCCTTGGCCTGCCCGACAGTAACGGTAATCACACGGTTCAATGTGTTGTTGGACATACCTTTGTCACCTTCATACCGAGATGGCAGCAAAAATTTGGATCCACCAGCACAAGTCTTCAAGGCGATCATGATGTCCATGGCTTGCTGAGACAGATAGACAACATGCGCGCGCCTAGCTTTCATCCGTACCGCAGGTATGGTCCATTTTGCGCCAACAAAATCAACCTCATCCCAAGTTGCATTCAGAAGCTCCCCTTTCCGTACCATGGTCAGCAACACGAGTCGGAGAGCAAGCCTGATGGTAGGCAGGGTCGGAACGCGATCCAGCTCCTGGAAGAAGATCTTGATCTCATCCGGTGACAATGCACGATCTTTCGGCTTGAAGGTGGCAATCGCAGATGCTTTTACGTCATCGGCCGGATTTGGGACCTTGTGACCACGCTCGATAGCGAAACGGAAAACCTGGCTGACGATTTCCCGAACATGGACTGCTGTAGCTGGAGCGTTTCGGCTGGTTTTGATTTTCTCGCAATGCGCCCGAAGATCCTCTGAAGTAATTTCCTTCAATAGCCGGCGACCAAAGATAGGCGTGATATCGCGGTCAACGATGCTCTTCCGCATGGCCTTGGTACTTTCGGCCATTCGATTATCGTTAAGCCAGAGATTCGTAAATTCGCCAAACGTCTTGGCCTCTTTCGTCTTTTGAAGAGCCCGCTGCTTTTCCTTTGCAGGCGACTTTCCAGACGCTATTTCCTTCTTGGCCGCGATCAGACGTTCTCTCGCCTCGCTCAGGCTAATGCCATCGGGTCCGTACTGCCCGAGGACGACAGTCTCTCTTCGACCATTCAGCCGATAGTCAAGCCTGAAAGAGACGACCCCGGAGGGGGTAACGGCAACGTAGAGCCCATCCCGATCCACCATTTTGTAGAGCTTCTCGGCGGGCTTGAGGTTCTTTATCTGGGTATCAGTAAGCATGGGGTACCTATCCCGGGTTCTTCCGATACCGTCAGCGGCAAACTTCCATTATTTGCCTTGAAACCCGCATGAATGCTAGGTTTTCATACTTGCGATACCGTCAACCCGACGTTTTCAAAGTGACGGTATTCATCATACGAGTGTCTCGCCAAAATGCCAATACCGCCACGGATACCGTCTCCAGAATCTACCTACCCCTAATAGTCACCAATAGTAGATAAAAGAAAACCCATTGTTTTATCAATGGGTTGTCTCGTTTTTTCAATAGGTACCAATAGTACATAAACGCTATGTAATTATTCCCACTCGATCGTCGCCGGCGGCTTGCCGCAGATATCGTAGACGACGCGGTTGATGCCGCGCACTTCGTTGATGATGCGGTTGGAGACCTTGCCAAGCAGGGTGTAGGGCAGTTCGGCCCAGTGGGCGGTCATGAAGTCGCTGGTGACGACGGCGCGCAGGGCGACCACGTAATCGTAGGTGCGGCCATCGCCCATCACGCCGACGGATTTGACCGGCAGGAACACGGCAAAGGCCTGGCTGGTTTTGTCATACCAGGATATTTCCCCGTCGCCATGGGCGCGCAGTTCTTCAATGAATATGGCGTCCGCGCGACGCAAGAGATCGGCGAATTCGCGCTTGACCTCGCCGAGGATGCGCACGCCGAGGCCGGGGCCGGGGAAGGGATGGCGGTAGACCATGTCGTGCGGCAAACCGAGCGCAATGCCCAGTTCCCGCACTTCGTCCTTGAACAGTTCGCGCAGCGGCTCCAGCAGTTTCAGGTGCAGCGTATCGGGCAGGCCGCCGACGTTGTGGTGGCTCTTGATGGTGTGCGCCTTCTTGGTCTTGGCGCTGGCCGATTCGATCACGTCAGGGTAGATCGTGCCCTGTGCCAGCCATTTGGCGCTGGGCAGCTTCTCGGCTTCTTCCTGGAACACGTGGACGAACTCGCGGCCGATGATCTTGCGCTTCTGTTCGGGGTCGGACACACCGGCGAGCGCGTCCATGAAGCGGTCGCGCGCATCGACATGGATGACTTTGACGCCGAGGTTGTCGGCGAAGGTCTGCATCACCTGCTCGGCTTCGTTCAAACGCAGCAGGCCGTTGTCGACGAAGACGCAGGTGAGCTGCGCGCCGATGGCGCGGTGCAGCAGGGCCGCGACCACCGAGGAATCGACGCCGCCCGACAGACCCAGGATGACCTCGTCGCTGCCGACCTCGCTGCGCACCTTGCCGATCGCCTCGTCGACGTAGTCGGGCATGTTCCAGTCGCCCGCGCAGCCGCACAGGTCGCGCACGAAACGGTTGAGAATGGTTCTCCCCTGCAGGGTGTGGGTGACTTCGGGATGGAACTGCACGCCGTAGAACTTGCGCGCCTCGTCCGCCATGCCGGCGATCGGGGTGGCGGCGTTGCTCGCCATCGCCTTGAAGCCGGGCGGCAACGCGGTGACCTTGTCGCCGTGGCTCATCCACACGTCGAGCAGGCCGTGGCCCTCGTCGTTGACGCGGTCCTGGATGTCGCGCAGCAAGGCCGTATGGCCGCGCGCACGGATTTCGGCATAACCGAATTCGCGCTTGGCGGCGGACTCGACCTGGCCGCCCAGCTGCGCCGCCATCGTCTGCATGCCGTAGCAGATGCCCAGCACCGGCACGCCCAGTTCGAACACGCTCTGCGGCGCGCGCGGCGTTTCCTCCTCGTAGACCGAATTCGGCCCGCCGGACAGGATGACGCCGGCCGGCGCGAACTCGCGCACGAAAGCGTCGGTCACGTCGTTGGGATGCAGTTCGCAATAGACGCCGGCCTCGCGCACGCGGCGGGCGATGAGCTGGGTGTACTGGGAACCGAAATCGAGGATGAGGATTTTCTGGTGCATATTCTCGGGGCCAGGGACTGGGATTTAGGGGCTAGTAGGATTTAGGGGCTAGGGGCCAAGGGTTGGGGCTGGGGGTCAAAAAAAGAAAGCCACGCGCAGCGTGACTTCCCCTAGATCCTGGCTCCAAATCCCTAGCCCCTATTCCACGCGATAATTCGGCGCTTCCTTGACGATCTGTACATCGTGCACATGCGATTCGCGTACGCCGGCCGAAGTGATCTCGACGAACTCGGCCTTGGCGTGCATGTCGGCGATGCTGGCGACGCCCAGGTAGCCCATCGATGAGCGCAGGCCGCCCATCAGCTGGTGGATTACCGCCAGCACGCTGCCCTTGTAGGGCACGCGGCCTTCGACGCCTTCCGGCACCAGCTTCTCGGCGCTTTTTTCGGTGTCCTGGAAATAGCGGTCGGAGGAACCCTGCTGCATGGCGCCCAGGGAGCCCATGCCGCGATACGATTTGTAGGAGCGGCCCTGGAACAGCTCGATATCGCCGGGTGCTTCCTCGGTACCGGCCAGCAGGCCGCCGAGCATGACGCAGTCGGCGCCGGCAGCCAGCGCCTTGGAGATATCGCCGGAATAGCGGATGCCGCCGTCGGCGATCACCCCGACCCCGCTGCCCGCCAGGGCGTCTGACACGTTCGCCACGGCGGTGATCTGCGGCACGCCGACGCCCGCGACCATGCGCGTGGTGCAGATGGAGCCGGGGCCGATGCCGACCTTGACGGCATCGGCCCCGTGTTCGACCAGCGCGGCGGCGGCCGCCGCGGTGGCGATGTTGCCGCCGATGACCTGCACGTCGGGAAAGTTCTGCTTGACCCAGCGCACCCGTTCGAGCACGCCCTTGGAATGGCCGTGCGCGGTATCGACGGTAATCACGTCGACCCCGGCGGCCACCAGCGCGGCCACGCGCTCTTCGGTGCCCTCGCCGGTGCCGACCGCCGCGCCGACGCGCAGACGGCCCATCGCGTCCTTGCATGCCTGCGGGTGCTCGCTGGATTTTTGGATGTCCTTGACGGTAATCAGCCCGCGCAGTTCAAAGGCGTCGTTCACCACCAGCACGCGCTCCAGCCGATGTTTATGCAAGAGCGCCATCGCCTCGTCGCGGTTGGCGCCCTCCTTCACCGTCACCAGCCGTTCTTTCGGCGTCATGATGTTGGCCACCGGCTGGTCGAGCTGGGTTTCGAAGCGCAGGTCGCGGTTGGTGACGATGCCGACCACTTTGCCGGCATCGATCACCGGCAGGCCGGAAATGCGCTTCGCGCGGGTGATTTCGAGCACCTGGCGCACCGTCATCTGCGGCGCGACGGTAATCGGGTCCTTGACCACGCCGGATTCGAAGCGCTTGACCGCTGCAACCTGCGCCGCCTGCGCCTCGGCGTTCATGTTCTTGTGGATGATGCCAAGACCGCCTTCCTGCGCCAGCGCAATCGCCAGACGCGCCTCGGTCACCGTATCCATCGCGGCGGACAATAGAGGAAGATTCAGGGTAATCGTGCGAGTCAACTGCGTGGACAGGCTGACTTCGCGGGGAAGGATGGCGGAATGGGCGGGAATGAGCAGAACGTCATCGAACGTCAGCGCTTTTTGCAGAACACGCATGGGCTTTCCTTAACGCAAAGCGGAATTATACGCGCCCGCCCCCGCCCTGCACAAACCGGGAGCAATCGCGCGCCGGCGCTTGGTCGTAATCTACCAATCCGATAATTATCGCTGGCGGTTGACTCCCGGACGTGATGCGGCTAACTTTGCGTCAGCATTCAACCTGCTAGGGCGCGCGGTTCGGCAGCCCCCATGAACGCCATACAACTCGAGGAGATAGAATAATGTCGAAAGTTTTGCTTGCCCTGACTTCCGTTGCCCTGCTGGGCCTGGCTGGCTGCAGCGGCCTTTACGTCAATCAGCCGGGCGGCCAGCCCGCCGCCAAGGCTGCCGAACCGGCCAAGGCCTCCATCAGCGCCGAGGCACAGGCCGCGCTCACCGCAGCCCAGGCCGACGTCAAGGCAGCCAAGGCCAAAAACGCCCTGTGGACCACCGCTGAAAGCGCACTCAAGGCGGCCGAAACCGCCGCCGAAAAAGGCGACAGCGCCGCCGTGCTGAAGCAGGCCAAGCTGGCCAGCGACCAAGCCAAAAAAGGTCTGGCCCAGCTCGACTATCCGGTGCTCAAAGTCGGCGACTGAACAAGCCCGCCTCCGCTCAAAAGGCCTTCCGGTTTCGCGCCGGAAGGCCTTTTTTGTGCGCCCCGAACCGCGCGGGCGCATCCATACCCTGATGCGTCATTCCGCTGCGGCTTCGCCGCCACCTTTGCGGGTGACCTTGCCTTCTTCCGCCCGCTTGCGGCGGACCTCCTTGGGATCGGCTATCAGCGGGCGGTAGATTTCCACCCGGTCCTTGTCGCGCACCGTCTCGTCCAGCTTGACCAACTTGCTGAAAATCCCGACCTTGTTCTTGCCCAGATCGATCTCGGGAAATGCCTCCAGCACGCCGGACAGGCGGATGGCGTCTTCCACGGTCGAGCCTTCGGCCAGACTCACCCGCAACAGCGGCTGCTGCTCCGGCAGCGCGTAGATCACTTCAACACTGATACTGGCTGCGTTCATGCATAAACCTCGTCGGCGCGGCGCACGAAGGCGTCGACAAACGTATTGGTGATGTGGCTGAATACCGGCGTCAGGATGGTCTCCAGCACCCGGCTGGAAAACACATACTGCAGGCGGAATTCGACCTTGCAGGCATCGCCCCCCAGTGGCAGGAACGACCAGTCGCCTTCGAGTTCCGCAAACGGGCCATGCTGCAACCTGATGCGCATTTCGCGCGGGTGGATTTTGGCGTTTTCGGTGGTGAAGCTTTGGCGAATTCCCATATAGGCGATATGTATCGTCGCCACCGTGCTGTGTTCATCGCGGAACTTCAATTCGGTGCCGCCGCACCAGGGCAGAAAAGCGGGGTAATCCTCGACCCGGTCCACCAGCTCAAACATGCGCTCGGGGGGATGCGCCACCAGCACACTTTTTTCCACACGCGCCATTGGGTGCCTAAAGCCTTGTAAAATCGAGAATTGTACGCAAGCCAGTCCGCCATGAGCATCGCCGACAACAAAAAAGCCTTTCACGATTATTTCATCGAGGAAAAATTCGAAGCCGGCCTCGTGCTGGAAGGCTGGGAAGTCAAAGCCATACGCGCCGGCCGCGTGCAGTTGAAGGAAGCCTATGTCGTCGTCAAGAACGGCGCCGTGTATCTGATCGGCTGCCACATCAGCCCGCTGCCCACCGCTTCCACCCACATCCATCCCGACCCCACGCGTTCGCGCAAGCTGCTGCTGCACGCAGCGGAAATCAACAAGCTGATCGGCAAAACCGAGCGGGCCGGCTTCACCCTGGTGCCGCTCGACATGCACTATTCCAAAGGCCGCATCAAGCTGGAGATCGGTCTGGCGAAAGGCAAGAAACAGCATGACAAGCGCGCCGCGGAAAAAGAGCGTGAATGGCAACGCGAGAAACAGCGCCTGATCCGGACGACCTGATCCCGACTTGCGTTCCAGCGCCGACTAACGGATGAAATAATCTGCTTATCGGTCATGTTTTTCCTTGCCGACCCGTCGAAATAATGACTACAATCGTCAACATCTCGACAAACAAGGACAAAACCGATGTCGGCCCTTCCCGTTTACCAGGTTGAATTCATTCCGCTGGAACGCCGTTTGGGTGATCGTCGCGTCGCGCCGCACGATGCAGCGCTGCCGCCCGGCATTACGGCAGATCGCCGCAAGGCAGCCAGCCGGCGCATCGATGACCGCAAGTTCGCGCCCCTGAAAGCCGTTTGAGCATCAACCGGCGTTGGCGCGCAGGCGCGCCAAGCCATGCTATGGCTTTGGCCATAGCCTTCTCCTTTCCGCTGTCCGGCAGCCCGCAACAACAGACCAGCCAGCGACGCAACAACGCGCCCGCTTGACCCGGTGGGCGGGGTTTTGCAGCCGCATCCGCCGCCGTGGGACAATGGCGCGCTTACGCCCGTGTCCATCTGTTGTCATCCCCGAAAGTTGAGCCCAGTTTGCCCGCCACCGTAGCAGAACTCCCCGCCTTCGATGAGATCATCGACGCCCGTTCCCCGGGCGAGTTTGCCGTGGACCGCATCCCCGGCGCCATCAATCTGCCGGTGCTGGACGATGCCGAGCGCGAGCGCGTCGGCACCCTGTACAAACAGGTGTCGTCGTTCGAGGCCAAGAAAGTCGGCGCAGCGCTGGTGTCGCGCAATATCGCCCGCCACCTCGAAACCTGGTTTGCCGACAAGCCCAAATCGTATCGCCCGCTGGTGTATTGCTGGCGCGGCGGCAGCCGCAGCGGTGCGATGACGCACATCCTGCAGAAAATCGGCTTCGCCGCGACGCAGCTCGACGGCGGCTATCAAGCCTATCGGCGGCATGTGGTAGCGGAACTCGAGCGTCTGCCGGCTCTGTTGAGCTATCGTGTGGTAAGCGGTCCCACCGGCAGCGGCAAGAGCCGTCTGCTGCAGGCACTGGCCGACGAAGGCGCTCAGGTGCTCGACCTCGAAGCGCTCGCCGCCCATCGGGGCTCGTTGCTGGGGGCGCTGCCGGAACAGCCCCAGCCGACGCAAAAAAGCTTCGAGAGCGCGATCTGCTTCGCCCTCGCCCGATTCAACCCGCAGCGCCCGGTATTCGTGGAGTCGGAAAGCAAAAAAATCGGCGTGCTGCGGGTGCCCGCTGCGCTCATCGCGGCGATGCGTGCCAGCCCCTGCATACGGCTGGAAGTTCCGCTGGCGACGCGCGTCCGGCTTCTGACCGAAGACTACGCACATTTTCTGCACGACCCCGCAATCATCAACAGCCGGCTTGCCCACCTTGTTTCGCTGCGCGGCCACGAAACCGTCGCGGCATGGCAGGCGCTGGCCCGCCTGCAGGCATGGGACGATCTGGTGGCCGCCTTGCTGGAACAGCATTACGACCCGGCCTATGGCAAATCGCTGTCGAGCAATTACGCGCCGACGCCGGCCGATCAGACTTTCAGCACGGCCGACCTGTCCCGCGCTGGCCTGCAGCAGCTGGCACGGAAGATTCTGGCCGCCGTACCGGGAAACTAGTGTCGTGACTCAGAAATAGGGAAACGTAATGAAACGGATGGATTTTTTCGCAGGGCAAGGCGCGAGGAGGCGACATAGCCGGCTCTATGGCAACGACGTGCAACGCCGCCATGCGGAAAAAGACGCCGTTTCATGTTGCGATATTTCTGAGTCACGACACTAGTGTTGACAGGCCTTAAATCAGCTTGCCCAGCACGAAGCCGATCACGATGCCAATGATGATCGCCACGGTCAGCCCGCGATAGGTCAGCACATCCTTGGAGTAGCCGCGGCGGATGGCGATATAAGACACCAGATAGCCTACTGCGTTGAGCAGCCAGATGAAGCCGATCGACAACACCTTGACGATGACCGGACCAATGACCGGCACCAGGGCGATCACCCCCAGCAGCCAGGCAAAGGCGTTGGAGATCAGCCCGATTGCCACCACGCTGCCGGCGATCACGCCGCGATCGACGTTGAAATGCAGCCCCAGCCCCACCAGCACGGCTATCCCCAGCCACAGCGGCAGCATCACTTTCCAGTTGCGCCACCACGGCGTGCGCCGCGTGAGCACGCCTTCGGGCGCGTCGTTTGCGGGCGGCGTCTCCGGCTTGGGCGGCACGCTCACACGCCCAAAGCGGAAAGATCGGCCCCATTGCCGGCCATGGGCGGACACCAGTAATAGCCGCCGGTGAGCGGGCGGGTGAAGTGGAACAGCGCATCGCTGATGCCGTCGTCGTGCCCGGTCATGCGGCGCAACTGAGCTTCGAAAGCCTCGAACGACTTGCCGAAGGCGAGAAACATCAGCCCGCCATCCGCGCCCGCCACCCAGGGCATGGAACGGCGCACCACAAAGGCCTCCGGTTCGAAGTCTTCCTGCGCGGTGCGCTTGACGTGCGCCGACGCGGGCGCATCGCCGATCTCCTCGTTGTCGTCGCGGCGGCGGCCGATGCAGTTATCCTGTTCAGCGCGCGGCAGCGCCTCGAACGCGGGGAAGTCGTGCAGCCATTGCTGCACCGCGGCAAAGCTCGAGCCATCGATGCCGGCACCCTGCCCCTGCGCGATCGCCGCCTCGACTGCGGCTTCATCCTTGGGATTCTCGGTGCCGTCTTCATAGCCGGTGAGGTCACGGCTGTCCCGATGGCGGAAGCTGTCGATCGCCTGCACCCGGGTAAATGCCGGCTCGGCCATCGCCTGCAGCGCATGCCCGCGCAGCAGCAGATCGCCCGGATCGTCGCCGCGCAACCACAGCCACAGCGCATGCTGCGTCGCCGGGATCGCCGGCCTGGCCCGGGGCAGTTCGGGAAAGCCGCGCAGACCGGTAAAGCCGGCCCCCAGCGCCGCGGCTACCCCTGCGCCAATTCCCAGCACGGCCGATGCGCCGTCGCATGCGTCGGCCAGCGCCCGCAGCGCGGCACGGAGGTCCGCTGCGGGCTTCAGATCGAAAAACAGGTGGCGCGCATGGTCGGGAACAGGCTGAAGAATGGCGGGTTGCGGTGTCATGGCAGACTCGACAAGGAACGAAACGGGGAACCCCGGCAAAAAGCGGAAACTCAGCCGCGCATCACTTCAATCACGTTCTGCACATGCTGCAGGCGCGCCAGCAGACGGGCCAGTTGCTGCAGTTCCCTGATGCGCACGGTGAGCTGCATGTGGGCATATTCGCCGCGGCTGTCGGTATTGACGCGCAGCACGTCGAGCCTCTCCTTGGCGATGACGTCCGAAATGTCGCGCAGCAGCCCCTGCCGGTCGAAGGCCTTGAGGCGGATGTCCACCTCGAACGCAGCACCCGCATCGAGCAGCCATTGCGCCGGCATCGCACGCGCGGGATTGGCACGCTTGAGCGAGGCGCAGTCGGCGCGGTGCACCGTGACGCCGCGCCCGACCGTGGTGTAGGCGACGATGGTGTCGGGCGGCTGCGGCTTGCAGCAGCGCGCCAGCGTCAACGGCACGTCGCCCAGCCCCGGAATGGTGACAGGATTGCCTGATTTGGCGCGCACCCGGGGTTTGCCGGTGGGTACCAGCGCGGCCAGGGCTTTGCCGGATTCCGGCAGGGCATTGACCAGATCGCGCTGGCCGACGTCGCCGCGTCCGAGCGCGGCAAGGAACTCTTCGACCTTGCCGAACTTGAGGCGCTGGGCGAGCTTTTCCTGGTTCGCATCCACCACGCCCAGGCGCTTGAGTTCCTTTTCCAGCAGGGTGCGGCCGAGGCTGACCTGTTCGCCGACATCGCGCTGGCGGAACCACGCGCGCACCTTGGAGCGTGCGCGATGGGTGGCCAGATAGCCGAGCGCAGGATTCAGCCAGTCGCGGCTCGGCTCCCCCTCCTTGGCGACGATGATCTCGACTCGCTGGCCATTCCCCAGCGCGGTATTCAACGGCACCATCGCACCGTCGATCTTGGCGCCGCGACAGCGGTGTCCCAGATCCGTATGCAGCGCATAGGCGAAGTCCACCGGCGTGGCGCCGCGATCGAGCGCCACCACCCGCCCCTGCGGCGTCAGCACGTAGACCTGGTCATGGAACAGCTCGGTCTTGAACTGCTCGGTGAATTCGCTGCTGTCGGCAACGTCGTCCTTCCATTCCAGGATGCGCCGCAGCCAGGCGATCTTTTCCTCGTACTGCGCGTCCTGCCTGCCGCCCTCCTTGTAGCGCCAGTGCGCGGCGACCCCCAGTTCGGCATGGCGGTGCATGTCGAAAGTGCGGATCTGCACTTCGAGTGCGCGCTCCTCGGGGCCGATCACCGCGGTATGCAGCGAACGGTATTCGTTGCTCTTCGGCTGCGAGATATAGTCGTCGAACTCGCCCGGAATCGGCTGCCACAGGTTGTGCACCAGCCCCAGCACGGTGTAGCAGTCGATCTCGTGGCGCACCAGCACGCGCACCGCGCGGATGTCGTAGAGCTGCTCGAACGAAAGCCGCTTGCGCCGCATCTTGTTGACGATGCTGGCGATGTGCTTGGGGCGACCGCTGACTTCGGCTTCGATGCCGTGCAGCGCAAGCTCGGCCTGCAGGCGCTCGATGATGCCCTTGATATAGGTCTCGCGGTCGGCGCGCTTTTCGTCGAGCTGAACGGCGATGCTCTTGTAGGTATCGGGCTCCAGATAACGGAACGCCCAGTCCTCCATTTCCCACTTGATCTGCCATACGCCGAGCCGGTTCGCCAGCGGAGCGAACAGTTCGCGCGCCTGCTGCCCCAGCGCTTCGCGCATGGCGGCATCCGCGCTGGCGGCGCAACGCAGCGCATGCGTCCGTTCGGCCAGCTTGACCAGCACGATCCGGATATCCTCCACCATCGCCAGCACCATCTGCCGCAGCGCTTCCAGCTGGGCATGCGGGTCGACGCGCTTGTCGGTGGCGCTGCTGGCCAGCGTCTCGATGCGGGCCATCGCAGCCACGCCGCGCGCCAGCCGCGCAGCGGTGCCGAACGCGGCATCGAAATCGGGCGCTTCGCCCAGACAGGCCTGCAGCAGCGCCGCCGCGACCGCATCCGCGCCCACGCGCAGTTCGGCGACGATCAACGCCGTGCCCACGCTGTGGGCAAAGGCCGCGCTGCCGCCCAGGCGGTCGTGCGCATAAGCCAGCGCGCGCCAGGGCAGATCGTTTTCCGCCACCGGCAACACGCGCGACAGCGCCTGCCGCGCCGATTCCAGATCGGTGGCGTCAAAACAGCGGGAACGGACGATTTCATTCATGGGACGGCGGCGTGTCATGCCAGTAACGACGGTGGGACGGACGATATTCTGAGGCCACCACCCCGGCTTCGCCAAACGTCAGCCGGATGAGGCCGCCCGTGTCGCTGCGCAGAATCCGCGCACCCTGCTCACGGAATCGCGCCGTCACCTGCGGATGCGGATGACCGAAGCGGTTGCGGTAGCCCACCGTGAACACACCATAATGCGGCCGCACCCGGTCGACGAATTCCGCCAGCGACGAGGTGCGGCTGCCGTGATGCCCGGCCACCAGCACCGTGGCCGCGATATCCGCGCCCGACTCCAGCAGTTCGAGTTCGCCGCGCCGCTCGGCATCGCCGGTAATCAGCAGGCTATGCCCGCCCCGGCTGATTTTCAGCACGCAGCTGAAATCGTTGTCACGGCGGCCGGATTCGGCAACTGCGGTGACGGGCGGGTTCAGGATCTCGAAGCGCACGCCCTCCCATTGCCAGCGCTGTCCCCGGACGCAGCGGCGCGGGGCAGGCGCATTCATCAAAAGCGGGCTGGCGGCGGGCAGACCATGCAGCAGCCAGCCGGTCGGGACGTCGCGCAGCAGCGACCGCAGGCCGCCGCTGTGATCGCTGTCGTCGTGCGAAACGATCACGCCGGACAACCCGGCGACGCCGGCTGCCCGCAGATAGGGGACGACGATGCGTTCGCCCGCGTCGCTGTCGGCAAACGCGGCGCCGGTGTCGTAGAGCAGCGCATGCTGCGCGGTGCGGATCAGGATGGCGGTGCCTTGCCCGACATCGATGATTTCCGCCTGGAAGGTGTCGGGCGCCACACCGGCGCGCACGGGAAACACCAGCGGCAGCCACAGCAGGCCGCCCAGAACCCGCAGCGGAAACCCGCGCGGCAGCAATAGCCAAACGGTGCCGGCGACGGCCAGCAGCACGGCCCATCCCTCCGGCGCAGGCTGGGCCGCAACCGCCCACGGCAGCGTACTCGCCCAGACCAGCCCTTTGCCCAATCCCGTCATCAGCCATGCCGCCGCCTGCCATAGCGGTGGCACGATCACGCCAAGCAGCGCCAACGGCGTGACCAGCCAGCTGACGAGCGGGATGGCGATGGCGTTGGCGAGCGGTGAAACCAGCGACACCTGCTGGAACAGCAGGAACAAGGCAGGCGCCAGCGCCAGCGTCACCGCCGCCTGTACCGTCACCCAGCCGCGCAGCCTGTCGGGCAGCGCCAGCCGGCCGAACGTCGCCCACAGGATCGCCGCCATGGCGCCGAACGACAGCCAGAAGCCGGCCGACAGCACCGCCCACGGATCGATCAGCAACACGGCAAACAAGGCCCACGTCAGGGCCGAAAAGGAGCGCGGCTCGCGGCGTCCCCAGAATGCCAGCGCCAGCACGCCGAGCATGAACAGGGTGCGCTGCGCCGGCACCTGAAAGCCGGCCAGCACGGCATAGGCGCACGCCGCCATGACCGCGGCCAGCAGCCCCGCCTGCCGTGCCGGCAGCCGCTCCGCCGCGCGCGGCCAGCGCCGCCAGCCGAACGCCAGCGCCCAGCCGGCGAGCGCGGCGATCATGGTGACGTGCAGGCCGGAAATCGACAGCAGATGATTGACCCCGGTGCGGGTGAAGGCACGCCATTGCTCGTGCGGGATGCCGCGCTGGTCGCCGATCACCAGCGCCGCGATGACGCCGGCATAGGGCGCATCGCCCAGCGTCGAATTGATCCGTTCGCGGATCGCGGCGCGCGTGGCGGCAATCCAGGCGGCCGGTGTGGCCGCGCGCGCATCGAGGCGGCGCGGCCGCGGCTGTTCGCGCACGTATCCGGCAGCGGCGATGCCGCGCTCGAGCATCCAGGCTTCGAGATCGAATCCGTGCGGGTTGTGCGTGCCGTAAGGCCGTTTCAGCCGCACCGTGAACTGCCAGCGCTCGCCCGCCTGCACAGTCGGAGTACGCGCCACCGCGTCGCGCGGCCAGTAGCGCGCAAGCTGGATGCGCCGCAGGTTCGGCGCACCCGGCGTGACGACTCGCTCGATGTCCAGCACGAAGCGCTCGCCGCGCGGGTCGGCCAGCGGCAAGTCACTCACCACGCCAACCACGGCGATGTCCACGCCCTGCCAGTGATCGGGCAGGCGATCGGCCAGCTGCAGTCCGGCCCGCCAGGCTGCCCAGCCGAAGCCGAGCGCGGCGCACAGCAGCGCCACCGCCAACCGGCGCAGCGTTTCCGGCAAAACCCGGGGGGAATTCGGGACCAGCAGAACGACCGACGCCAGCGGCAGCAGCCACAGCCCGCGCGCGGCAGGCAGCGCCGCCTGCTGCTGCAGCAGCCATACGCCGAGACAGAACGCGATGAGATAGATCTGCATCGCGTCGAACGCTCAGGCCGGTTGCAGTGCCCCGTCCACCAGCCTCGACTGCCGGTCCATGCGTGCGGCAAGCTCGCTGTCGTGGGTGACGACGATCAGGCTGGCGCCCTCTTTGCGGTTGAGCTCGCGCATCAGGTCGAACACGGCATTGGCGGTATGACGGTCGAGATTGCCGGTCGGCTCGTCGGCGAGGATGCACGCGGGTCGCGTAACCAGCGCGCGCGCAATGGCGACGCGCTGCCGCTCGCCGCCGGAAAGCTCGCCGGGGCGATGGGAAAGCCGGTGGCCCAACCCGACTTCGTCCAGCACCCTGGCCGCGCGCGCCAGCGCCTGGGCGTGCTCCAGACGGCGGACGATGAGCGGCATGGCCACATTTTCCAGCGCCGAAAACTCCGGCAGCAGATGATGGAACTGATAGACGAAACCGAGCGCAGTGTTGCGCAGTTCGCAGCGCGCCGCTTCGGAAATGGCGAAAGGATCGCGCCCCTGCAGTTCGACCTGGCCGCAGGTCGGCGCGTCGAGGCCGCCCAGCAGGTGCAGCAAGGTGCTTTTGCCCGATCCCGAGGCGCCGACGATGGCAAGCGACTCGCCGGCGCGGACTTCGAGATCGACGCCCGCCAGCACCGGAACGTCGTTTTTTCCCTGGCGGAAGGTTTTACCCAGGCCGCGGCAGCGCAGCACGACCTCACTCATAGCGCAGCGCCTCCGCCGGGTTGATGCGCGACGCGCGCCAGCTCGGGTACAGCGTCGCAACCAGACTGATCAGCAGCGAGACCCCGCCGATGATGCCGACATCGTCCCACACCAGCTTGGACGGCAGTTGGCTGATGTAGTACACGTCTGCCGGGAACAGGTCCATGCCGGCCAGACGTTCGATGAAAGGCACGACGGTTTCGACGTTGAGCGCGAGCAGCACCCCGCTGACCACGCCGAGCAGGGTGCCGAACACGCCGATGAATGCGCCCTGCACGATGAAAATCGCCATGATGGACGCGGGCTTGGCGCCCAGCGTACGCAGGATGGCGATGTCCGACTGCTTGTCGGTGACGGCCATCACCAGGGTGGAGACGATGTTGAACGCCGCCACCGCCACGATGAGCAGCAGGATCAGGAACATCATGCGCTTTTCGATCGCCACCGCACGGAAGAAATTGGCGTGGCTCTGCGTCCAGTCGGTGAGGTAGTAATGGCCGCTCAGGCTCTGCGACAGCTCGCGCGTGACCAGCGGTGCACGGAACAGTTCGTCGAGCTTCAGCCGCACGCCCGACACGTCGTTGCCCAGCCGCAGCAGCTTTTGCGCATCCTGCAAGTGAATCAGCGCAAGCCCGGAATCGTATTCGAACATGCCGGCTTCGAAGATGCCGGTGACGGTGAACTGCTTGACCCGCGGCATCACGCCCGCCGGCGTGATATTGCCCTGCGGCGTGAGCAGCACCAGCTTGTCGCCCGGGTAGACATTCAACGCGCGCGCCAGCTCCGCGCCCAGAACGATGCCGAAGTCGCCGGGCCTGAGATCGGCCAGCTTTCCCGCCTTCATGTGCTGCGCAAAGTCGGCCACCCGGCTTTCCAGTTCCGGCAGCACGCCGCGGATGATCGCGCCGCGCACCATGTCGCCGTTGGCCAGCATGCCCTGCGCATTGACATAGGGCGCGCCGGACAACACCTCCTTGTTCCGCTGCGCCTGCGCCAGCACGCCGCGCCAGTCGGCCAGGCGATCCGCCGGGCCGCTGATTTCCAGATGCGCCGCCACGCCGAGAATGCGCGCACGCAGTTCCTCCTGAAAACCGTTCATCACGGAGAGCACCACGATCAGCGCCATCACGCCCAACGCAATGCCCGCCATCGAGACGATGGAAATGAAGGAGATGAAATGGTTGCGGCGCTTGGCGTGGGTGTAACGCAGGCCGACCAGAAGCTCAAAGGGAAGCAAAGCGCGACTCGCTGAAGGAATGGCCGGAGTATGCCACAGCCGCCCTACTCGCCCAGCAGGTGCAGCACCACGTCGCGCGTCTGCATGGCGCGCCGGTGCTCGAATACATAAATCCCCTGCCAGGTGCCGAGCAGCGGCGCGCCGTCCGCGACCGGGATCGCCAGATGGGTTTGCGTCAGCGCCGCGCGCACGTGCGCCGGCATGTCGTCCGCGCCTTCCAGCGTATGTTCGTAGATCGCATCGCCTTCCGGCACCAGCCGCGACAGGAAGCGCTCCAGATCGGTCTGCACGGTCGGATCGTGGTTTTCCTGAATCAGCAGGCTCGCCGAGGTGTGGCGGATGTACAGGGTGAGCAGGCCCTGCCTGATGCCGCTCGCCCGCACCCAGTCGCGCACCTGCGGGGTAAAGGCATACAGGCCCTTGCCGCGGGTGGCGACGGTGATGTCATGGAAGCTCTGGCGCATGCCCGCCATTGTAGCGAATCCGCTTTGCTACACTCGCTGCATGCTGTTCCTCGTTCCCCATCTGTTCCCGTCTGCGCGCCTGTTGGAAACGGCGACGCAGGATCTGCGTCTGCCCGCGCTGGAAACGCTGCTGGCGCGCGGCGCCCTTCGTCCCGGTCCGGCCGAGGGGGTGGAAGCCGCGCTGTGCGGGGCCTTGGGCATCAAACGCCAGCAGGACTGGCCGCTCGCGCCGATCACCCTGGAAGCGGACGGCGGGATGGCCGGAGACGCATACTGGCTGCGCGCCGACCCGGTGCACCTGCGAGTCATGCGCGAGCGCATCGTGTTGGCGGACAGCCGCGATCTGGCATTGCAGCAGCAGGAGGCCGCAACCCTGGCTGCCGCGATTGGCCGGCACTTCGGCGAGGACCTGAGCCCGATTCCGCTCACGCCCAAGCGCTGGTATCTGCGCTTTCCGCAGGCGCCGCGCCTGACCACCACCGCCCTGTCAGTCGCGGTGGGCCGCGACATCGATCCCCTGCTACCGCACGGCGCCGACGCGATGCGGTTCCGCGTGCAATTGAACGAACTGCAAATGCTGTTGCATGAGCATCCGCTCAACCAGGCACGCGAAGCGCGCGGCGAACTGCCGGTGAATTCGCTGTGGCTGTGGGGGGGAGGCAGCAAACCGGCCACATCGGCAATCCGCATGCCCGTTTATGCGCGTGATGGCGAGGCGCACGCGCTGGGGGCATTCTGCGGCGCGCCGCTGCATCCCCTGCCGCGGCGTCTGGAAAAATCCATGCTCGCAACGGAATGCGTGATCCTGCTCGACGAATTGACGAACGCCGGACAGTACGGCGATGCCTATGGCTGGCGCGAGGCCATCCGCGAACTGGAAGCAAACTGGTTCGCGCCGCTGCTCGGCAGCCTGCGCGCGCTTGGCCGGCCGGGGCTGCACCTGGCCGACCCGGTCAGCGGCAGGATGCTGCATCTGCAACGAACGGACTACTGGAAAATCTGGCGGCGGCCGCGCCGCCTGAACGCAATGCCGGATTGAGGCCGGCTCAGAGCGGCACCGCCCACAGGTCGTGCTCGTCAGCCTCCTCGACCCGGACCTTGAGACGCGTCCCCGGCTGCAGATCGAACACGCCTTCGAGGTACACCACGCCGTCGATTTCCGGCGCATCGGCATGGCTGCGCGCTAGCGTCCCCACCTCGTCCTCCTCGTCGACGATCACCTCGATTTCGCGGCCGATCTTGGCATCGAGTCTGGCCGCCGATATTTCCGCCTGCACTTCCATGAAGCGCTCAAGCCGCTCCTCTTTCAGCTCTTCTGGCACCGCGCCGGGCAATTCGTTGGCGGCCGCCCCCTCGACCGGCGAATACTTGAAGCAGCCGACGCGGTCGAGTTGCGCCTCCTTGAGAAAGGCCAGCAATTCCTCGAACTCGGCGTCGGTCTCGCCGGGAAAGCCGACGATGAAGGTGGAGCGCAGCGTGAGATCAGGCACGGCGGCGCGCCAGGACTGGATGCGATCCAGCGTTTTTTCGACCGCGCCGGGGCGCTTCATCAATTTCAGAATGCGCGGGCTGGCATGCTGAAACGGAATATCGAGGTAAGGCAGGATGATGCCGTCGGCCATCAGCGGTATCGCGTCGTCCACGCTGGGATACGGATACACATAATGCAGCCGCACCCACGCACCCAGGCTGCCCAGCGCGCCGGCGAGCTCGGTCATGCGGGTCTTCAGCGGACGGCCGTTCCAGAAGCCGGGGCGGTACTTCACGTCTACGCCGTAGGCGCTGGTATCCTGCGACACCACCAGCAATTCCTGCACGCCTGCGCCGACCAGGGCCTCCGCCTCGCGCATCACCTCGCCGATCGGGCGGCTCACCAGATCGCCGCGCAGCGACGGAATGATGCAGAAGGTGCAGCGGTGATTGCAGCCCTCCGAAATCTTCAGGTAAGCGTAATGGCGCGGGGTGAGCTTGATGCCGCCAGGCGGGATCAGGTCTTCGAACGGGTCGTGCGGTTTCGGCAGCGCGCTGTGCACCGCCTCCATCACTTCGTCGAGCGCATGCGGGCCGGATACCGCCAACACCTTGGGATGCGCCTCGCGCACCACGTCGCCCTTGGCGCCGAGGCAGCCGGTGACGATGACCTTGCCGTTTTCCGCCAAGGCCTCGCCGATCGCCTCCAATGATTCCTGCACCGCAGCGTCGATGAAGCCGCAGGTATTGACCACCACCACATCGGCATCATCGTAGCTGCCGACGATGCCGTAGCCTTCGGCGCGCAGTTGGGTGAGGATGCGTTCGGAATCAACCGTCGCCTTCGGGCAGCCGAGGGAGACGAAACCGACAGTCGGCGTGCGCGGGCGTTTTGCTTTGGTTACCATAACGTTGAATCCTGATGGAGCGTGTGATGTATATCGTAGCGATTGGCTGGGCCTACGTGATCCTGATGATGGCGATTACCGCCAGCAGCATCGGCAAGGCACTCGCCATCCTGCTCTTCCTCGGCGTGCTGCCGATCGCGCTGTTCGTCTATGCCGTCGGCGGCCGTAAATCTACCCGTCGTTCAGGAGCCATGCCCGATCAGATGCCCGACCAGCCCGACGCTGCCGATTCCCAGTCCGATCAACGCTAGCTGCTGCAAGGTTGCGCCGATTTCCGCCCGCTTGTGCAAACCCGGGATCAGATCAGACAGGGCCACATACAGCATGCTCGCCCCCGCCATCCCCAACAGCACCGGCATCCAGCCTTCCAGCATCGACAGCGCGTAATAACCGACCAAGGCACCGATCAACGTTGCCACCCCGGTCAGAAAATTGAGCAAGAGCGCCTGAGTGCGGGTGTATCCCGAGTGCAGCAGAATGAGAAAGTCGCCGATTTCCTGTGGGATCTCATGTGCAATGATCGCCAGCGCAGTGACCACTCCCAAGCGAAAGTCGACCAGAAAAGCCCCGGCAATGATGATGCCGTCGACAAAATTGTGAAAGGTGTCGCCCACCGTGATCATCATGCCGGAACGCCCGTGGTCATGGCTGTGGCCATGACTGCCATGGGCTTCGCAGACCTCCTCGTGGCAGTGCCGCCACAACACCAGTTTTTCCAGCAGGAAGAACAGCAAGATACCGCCAAGCAAGGCCTTGGCGACGGTTTCGATGTCGCCCCCCATTTCGACCGCTTCCGGCAATACTTCCAGTAACGATGCCCCCAGCAACGCGCCAATGGCGTAACTCACGAGAACCGGCACCCAGCTGGGACGGGCCGAGAAAGCCAGAACCGCCGCCAGCAGCAAGCTCAGCAAGCTGCCCGCGGCAGTTGCGATCAAAATGATGGCGAGGGTAGACATGAAGAACCAGGGGGCAAGAAAGGGGGGATTATACCGGGCGCGGCACCTAAGCTACCGTCGGCTTGATCGAATGGATGAATCGCCTTCGTATCCCGCAGCCTTTTCTGGCCGCGGGACGCGTCAATAGCTAGCGACAGTTACTAGCGGAAATGGCAGAGATTACTTTTTTGCCTTCTCTGGGCCAACCGACAATTCCTCTTTCAATTTGTCGATACTGGCCTTGCCAAAGCCTTTCACGTTATCCAGCTCATCCAGATGCTTGAAATTGCCATTGGCTTCGCGGTACATGATGATGGCCTTGGCTTTCGCGGGCCCCAGACCCTTGACCACCTCGAGTTCCGACTGCGTAGCCGTATTGATATTCACCGCAGCGAAAGCCGGCAGCGCCATCAACCCCAGCAATGCCACCAGACTCCTATACAGCTTGTTCATACTCCCTCCTTTTAAGGTTTAGTGATCGTGAGTTCATACTCACGCAGCCAACTTACCTTCAGGCGAAGCAATGTTCCATACAACTAAAGTTGTAGATTGAAGTCAATTGCATGATTTTGTTGAGAAAATATTTTCTACTCAAACGATGGAAAATAAAAAACCCCCTCGATTTGAGGGGGTTTTGTTGTACCTTTTGGGTACGCATAAGGAGTCTGACGATGACCTACTTTCACAGGCGAATGCCTACTATCATTGGCGCGGGAGCGTTTCACCGTCCT